>JAEEGL013897084.1_pt1 | contig 16361 bp, 12 predicted proteins | sample 9134231 | NCBI WGS metagenome assembly JAEEGL01 (sample SAMN16246548, study PRJNA631951) | gut metagenome | biome: gut microbiome; feature: rumen; material: fiber-attached | host: Bos | place: Iran: Karaj | collected 2018-10
CCTTCAGAGTATTTCTGGAGGGAGTTGAGCGTGTTGCTTGTTCCCTGGAGTGCTGTGCTGGATGCTTCGAGCTTGGCCTTGGTGGCGGTCAGCTCAGCCGGTACCGGAGCACCTGCTGCCTCATACTGAGCGATGCCAGCATTGACCTGTGCCAGACTGTTACCCACATAGGTGATACCACCGTCGACCATCGCTGTGGCCGACTGAAGGAAGCTGCCGAAGTCAACGTAGCCTGCAGCGGTCTTTACCTGGATGTTGCTGATCTTCGCTTTGTAGGTGGCTGTTCCGTAGAGCAGACGCAGACCACCGTAGATGGCGAGATTAGGATTGATCTTATAGGCCGTGCCGAGTTGGAAACCGAAGTAATACTGGCGTCCTTGCATGTAGCCGTCCATGTCGTAGCCGCTGACACCAGGTGCCGGCTGTCCGAGAGCGGTCGCAATCTGGTCGAGTCCGGAGAGCTGGTGGGCGATATTGCCAACAACGCTCTCGAAGGAACCGAGACCGTCGGCAAACTCACATTTTCCACCACCGCCGGGAACGGAGAAATTGAACTGTACACTCCAGTTTCCTTTATTATAAGCAGCCTGTATAGACGGGATGAACGGAGCATCTGCCACACCTTCGAATGTCTTGGTGCTCAGTCCACCATTTTTACGACCCAGTGCGAAGACCGGGTTGTTACAGTCGATGGTGCGTGTCTGGTGGGCGTACTGCCAGTTGAAGCCAAGATGGAAACCTTCGGGCATGAATGCTACACCAGCCGGGTTCGAGTAGACACCGTCGATGCCGATGGCGGCATCACGTGCTGGATTCCTCAGGAAGTCGATACTTTGGTTCGTATTGGTTAAGATGCCACCTGCTGTGGCGGTTGTTGCTACAGTCAGCATGAGGCTGACAAGCAAAGCATGATTTTTTTTCATATCCTTAAACATCTTTTTGCTAAAATCGGCTGCAAAGTTAGATAGATTGTTCTGTATTTCCCCAATTAGGGGTGCTGTATTAACAACCGTTAACTATAAACGAGGCGTTTTCTGCACAAAAAAGCCTATTTGTGCAATAATTTTTTGCACAGATAGGCTATAGAGTGTGCAATAAGACGCCTATTTCTTGAGTTCGGGATAGCTAACTCTTGTGTGATAAATCGTTTTTAGCTTCTCGATGAGAACAGTCTTGGCATAAGCGATATCACGGAAAGTGATCGGGCATTCCTTAAAGTATCCCTCTGCCACCTGTGCGTCGATCAGTTTGTTGACCAACTCCCGGATGCTCTTCTCGGTATAGTCGGGAAGAGAGCGCGATGCGGCCTCGACGGTGTCGGCCATCATCAGGATGGCCTGTTCCTTGGTTGTCGGGTTCGGACCAGGGTAGGTGAAGAGTAAATCGTCCACCTTGTCATCGGGATGTGCATTCTTGTATTGCACGTAGAAATAACGCGTCTTCCCTTGTCCATGGTGTGTGGATATAAAGGCCTTGATGATATCAGGCAGGTCGTATTTCTCTGCGAGTTTGATACCCTCGGTCACATGACTGATAATCATCTGGGCACTTTCTATGGTTCCCATCTTCTCATGCGGGTTGACGCCCGACTGGTTCTCGGTGAAGTAGATCGGATTGACAATCTTGCCGATGTCATGGTAGAGGGCTCCGGTACGGACCAGTTGACTCTTTCCTCCAATCTTGTTGGCAATCTCGGCTGCCAGGTTGCCTACCTGGATAGAGTGCTGGAAGGTGCCTGGGGCTACCTCACTCATTTTCCGCAGCAGTGTCTTGTTCATGTCTGAAAGCTCGATAAGCGTGATGTTCGACGTAAAACCGAATGCTTTCTCAATCAGATAGAGTAGCGGGTATGAACAGAACAGAAGCAGACCGTTGAAGATGAGGTAGTTGTATTCGCTGTAGCTGATTTTCGTAAGATCATTGTTGCGTATCCAGTCGAGCGAGAGGTTGGTTGCCGTAGCGGCGAAGGTGACAAGAACGGCTGTCCAGAAGAGCTGTGACCGACTGGAAAGCTCGCGGAGCGAGAAGATGGCCACCAGACCGGAAACCAGCTCAACGGTAATGAACTCCAGAGGATACTGTAGGATGCTGGCGCAGATGAGGACCATCGTCGCATGTGCCATGAATGCAGTTCTTGAATCCATAAATACCCTGATGAAGATGGGTACCATGGCGTAGGGTAGGAAGTAAACATGCAGGATGCTGTGACCGACCATCAGTGAGCAGAGAACGGAGAAGAAGACAATCAGGGCATAGAGCATAGTGATAGATCGTGACTTCTCGAAATAATCCTTGCGGAAGAGTGTCAGATAGACGGTGAAGCATGTAATCAGGATGGCGACATATAGGATCTGTCCCATAATCGTCAGACTAATCTTCGGCTTGTTCTCCTCTTTCCGCTCCGTTTCCTTTTTGAACGACATGAGGATATTGTAGGTCTTGGTGTCCACGATGTCGCCCCTGTCGATAATCTTCTGTCCTCTTTGTACGAGTCCGCTAGCCAAGGGGATACTGTTCTGCAAGTCGTTCAGACTCGCCTCACTCCGTTCCTTGTCGTAGATGAGGTTGGGTGTGAGGTAATCGTTGAGATTACATTTCTGCAGAATCTCCCGGTGGGCGGCAAGCGTTTCGTCGAGGAATATCTGCTCATAGGCCGAAACGACAGAATAGACCTTACTGATTGGTACGCTGATGGCGTTCTTTCCGTTGATGACCCGAATTGTTCTTGCAGTGTCTTTTTTCAAAGCAGCATATTCCGAACTGCTCATGATTCCTTGTGTGTATAGGCTCCGCAATCGGTTGGCTATGATGCTGATATAGTCGTCAGACAGACCAGGAATGCCCTTGTTATAATCTTTGGCAAACTGTCGTAGTTGTGTGGTTACAATATCATTGTTGAAGAAATAGTATGGCTCGTATTGCAGCATCAGACTGTCGCGCTCGGCCTTCACTGCTTCGTCGCTCTTGTAGATGGGGAAGTCGAATGGCGCTTTCAGGTCGGTATAGACCCAGGGCTTCCCCTTCTCTATCTTGAAGTTGCTGCTGCTGTTTCTGGGCATCAGCCATACGATCAAGGCTACCGTAACGATAATGAGCGCCGACCGGATGAGAAAATCGTGCCACGTCAAGTCGTTTTTGATATTGAAGCTACTCATTTTGCTGTATTTTAGGCATTATGGATGCAAAGATAAGAAATAATTCACAATTCATAATCCATAATTCATAATTATTTCGTAATTTTGCAGGCAAATTAACGAAACAATGTCAGAAAGAAGAGTAAGAGTCCGATTTGCTCCTAGTCCTACTGGAGCCTTGCATATTGGTGGCGTTCGTACCGCCCTGTATAATTATCTGTTTGCCCGTCAGCATGGCGGCGATCTGGTGTTCCGTATCGAGGACACCGACTCGAACCGCTTTGTTCCCGGAGCAGAGGAATATATCATCGAGTCGTTCAAATGGTTGGGCATTCAGTTCGACGAGGGTGTCTCTTTCGGTGGCGACAAGGGTCCGTATCGTCAGAGTGAGCGTCGTGCTATTTACAAAGAATATGTGCAGCAGTTGCTGGATGCCGGTAAGGCCTATATCGCTTTTGATACGCCAGAGGAACTGGAGGCAAAGCGTCAGGAGATAACGAACTTCCAGTATGATTGTCATACCCGTGGCAAGATGCGTAACTCACTGACTCTTGCGAAAGAAGAGGTGGAACGACTGATTGCCGAAGGTCATCAGTACGTGGTACGCTTCAAGATTGAAGCCGGTCAGGAGGTGTTGGTAAACGACCTGATCCGCGGTGAGGTTCGTGTGAAGACGGATATCCTCGACGACAAGGTGCTCTTTAAGAGCGCAGACCAGTTGCCTACGTATCATCTGGCGAATATCGTGGACGATCATCTGATGGAGATCTCTCATGTGATCCGTGGTGAGGAGTGGTTGCCTAGTGCACCTTTGCATGTGCTCCTGTATCAGGCTTTTGGCTGGGAAGAGACGATGCCGCAGTTCGCGCATCTCCCGTTGCTGCTGAAGCCCGATGGTAAGGGAAAACTGTCGAAGCGTGATGGCGACCGTCTTGGCTTCCCTGTGTTCCCCTTGGAATGGCACGACCCGAAGACCGGTGAGGTGTCGAGTGGCTATCGTGAGCAGGGCTATTTCCCTGAGGCCGTCATCAACTTCCTGGCCTTGTTAGGATGGAACCCCGGTACGGAGCAGGAGTTGTTTACACTTGATGAGTTGGTTCCTCTTTTCGATATCTCAAAGTGTTCAAAGGCCGGTGCACGGTTCGCCTACGAGAAGGGTATCTGGTTCAACCATGAGTATATCCTGAAGAAGTCTAATGAGGAGATTGCTCAGTTGTTCTTCCCGATCGTCAAGGAACACTGTTCTGACGAGACACTGGAGCGTGTCGTGGCTGTTACGTCTATGATGAAGGATCGTGTGTCGTTCGTTAAGGAACTCTGGCCGTTGTGCTCGTTCTTCTTCGTAGCTCCTACTGAGTATGATGAGAAGACGGCCAAGAAGCGTTGGAAGGACGATTCGGCTCAGGTAATGACAGAGTTGATAGGTGTTCTGGAAGGCATTGATGACTTCTCTTTGGAGAATCAGGAGCGTATCGTCCATGAGTGGGTGGAGCAGAAAGAATATAAGCTTGGTAATGTGATGAACGCTTGGCGTCTCACGCTCGTTGGCGAGGGTAAGGGACCGGGTATGTTCGACATCTCTGCGTTCCTTGGTAAGGAGGAGACAATCCGTAGAATGAAACGTGCCATTGAAGTACTTGGATAATCAATGTATAATCTGATTATATATCTCTATCTTCTGGGTGTGGCTATCTATAGCCGCTTCAATCCGAAGGTGCGTAAGATGTGGCGCGGTGAGCGTGACGCCTTCCGCATTCTTCGTGAGAAGGTTGATCCCCAGGCGAAGTATGTGTGGTTCCATGCGGCTTCGCTCGGTGAGTTTGAACAGGGGCGCCCGCTGATGGAGCAGTTGCGTCGCGACCATCCGGAATATAAGATCCTGTTGACGTTTTTCTCACCGTCGGGTTACGAGGTGCGTAAGAATTATGAGGGCGCCGACATCATCACCTATCTGCCACTGGATACGATCACGAATGCACGTCGATTCCTTCGGACGATACGGCCAGTCATGGCGTTTTTCATCAAGTATGAGTTCTGGTACAACTACCTGCATATCCTGAAGCACAGACATATACCCGTCTATAGTGTGTCGAGCATCTTCCGTCCGGACCAGGTGTTCTTTAAGTGGTATGGCTCTCAGTACGGTCGGGTGCTCAACTGTTTTACACACTTCTTTGTGCAGAACGAGGAGAGCAAGCGTCTGTTGGCGAAGATCGGCATTACGTCCGTCACGATCGTGGGTGACACCCGTTTCGACCGTGTCCTTCAGATCAAGGAAGCAGCCAAGCAGTTGCCTGTTGTTGAGGCATTCGTAGACGGGAAGAAGACCTTTGTTGCCGGTTCCTCTTGGCAACCTGATGAGGAGATCTTTATTCCATATTTTAATCTGCACCGCGATTGGAAGCTGATTATCGCACCACATGTTATCGGTGAAGATCATCTCCAGCAGATAGAGAAGTTGTTGGAAGGGCGTACCGTCGTCCGTTACACGAAGGCTTCGGAAGAGAACGTTCATGATGCCGAGGTGCTGATCATCGACTGCTACGGTCTGCTTTCCAGTATCTATCATTATGGTGAGGTGGCCTATGTCGGTGGTGGTTTCGGTGTCGGCATCCATAATCTGCCGGAGGCTGCCGTCTGGGGCGTGCCAGTATTCTTTGGCCCGAACAATCAGAAGTTCCAGGAGGCCCAGGAACTTAAGGCATGTGCAGGTGGCTTCGAGATATCCGGTTATGAAGCTTTTCAGCAACAGATGGATAGGTTCATTTCCGACCCGTCTGCTGTGAAAGAGGCTGGCCAGCGTGCCGGCAGTTTTGTCAAGGGCAAGGCCGGTGCCACGGGAAAGGTGCTTGCGAGTGTTGCGACAGGCCTGTAGACCTGATCGTGTCGTCTGTTGCCCGATAAAGCTTCTCCGTCGAGGGAATTCACCGACTAAAGAGTGAGAAATATGTGGATGTTTCTTTTCTGGGTCTTGCCCGTTCTGTCTGTCGCCTATATAGCATGGCATATATGGGTGTTGCTTCCCTTGTCGACTTTTTGGAAATCGATGGTCATTGCAGCAGGTGTCTTCTGTATAGTCTTGCTGTTCCTGCATTTCCGGCGGTCGTTCGAGCATCTGCCGCTTCCCGTAGCTCAGGCGGCCTATGAGATCGGAACGTCATCGCTCTTCGTCATCTTATATCTGGTCGTCGTCTTCCTGGTCTTTGATCTGGGACGGTTGTTCCGTCTGATACCGAAGACGATCGTCAGCCACAATGGCTATACCTCTCTGATTGTCTTTATCTTGCTCTTTGGTCTTTTCCTTTATGGGAATGTGCATTATAAGAACAAGGTCCGTGTGCCGCTGGAACTGAAGTCGTCAAAGTCGTTGGCGAGGACATATAAGGTCGTGATGGCGAGCGATCTGCATCTGGGCTATCACAACACCCGGAAAGAACTGGCCCGATGGGTTGACATGATCAATGAGGAGAAACCGGATTTCATCCTGATAGCAGGTGATATTATCGATGGCAGTATCCGTCCGCTCATGGAAGAGAGAATGACCGAGGAGTTCCGTAGACTGAAGGCGCCCGTATACGCCTGTCTGGGTAATCATGAGTATTTTTCAGGCGAGTCTCAGGCACGGCGATTCTATCAGGATGCCGGCATCCGTCTGCTCATCGATGAGGCTGCTGTTGTCGATAGCTCTATCGTTATTATTGGCCGTGATGATCGTACCAACAGGAATCGTATGTCTGTCCGCGAGTTGATGGCCGATAGTGTGCAACTGACGACCATGTGCCGGCAGTCGCCCTATATCATCGTACTCGATCACCAGCCATACCATCTGGAGCATAGTGAGGTGGCAGGTGTCGACTTCCAACTAAGTGGTCATACTCATCGTGGACAGGTTTGGCCTATCTCATGGATTACCGATGCCATCTATGAATGTTCGTGGGGGACCTGTCACCGTGGCCACACCCAGTATTATGTTTCTTCCGGTCTCGGTATCTGGGGCGGCAAGTTCCGCATCGGTACACAGAGCGAATATGTCGTGGCCACCATCAGTAACTAATGTAAAGATTATATGCCAAAAAAAGTGCCTCTCCATTTGCTCGATCTAGAGTGGCGGAGAGGCCTTTTTTCGCTCTTTTTGTAGTCGATGATGACTTGTTTTAGTATCGATGGCTTCTTTCACTCGTTCAGACGTCATCTACGGGTCATTCGGATAGGACCTACGACTCATGGAGACGTCATCTATCTAGTGAAAGATGACGTCTCCATGACTCGTAGATGCCGTTTCAATGAGTGATAGACGATATTTCTATGACCCATAGATGCCCTCTGTCTGACGTGGGGTTGTAACCTGCAGATTGTTAGTGTGTTACAAGAACGGTCCAAAACTCGCGTATTTGCGACCTTTGGACCGTTTGCTGACGAATATGCTCATATTGCGAGCTCGTTTGTTAAGAATCTTTCCCTTCTTCTAAGTAGTGCTTGGCGTACTCTACGTAGTGCTTGGCATTGTCGGTCTGGCCAGGGCGGACAGGCTTGATGTATTTGGCAGGTACACCGCCCCAGATCTCGCCTGCGGGAATCTTCGTATTCTGGAGTACCAAAGCCCCTGCGGCCACGATGCTGCCTTCACCGATCTCACAGTTGTCGAGTAGGGTGGATCCCATGCCGATGAGCGCATTGTCGTGAATGGTGCAGGCATGAACGGTCACATTATGTCCGATAGTGACATAGTTGCCGATATGCGTAGGACCGGTCTCATGGGTCACGTGAACACAACTGCCGTCCTGGATGTTCGTGCAGTTACCTATCGTGATGGGGGCCACGTCGCCTCTGACAACAGCGTTGAACCATACGGAACACTCATCACCCATCGTCACATCACCGACGATCGTGGCGTTCTCACTGAAATAACAGTCCTTGCCCCATTTTGGCGCCAGACCTCTGTAACTCTTTATTAAAGCCATAGTGAACAAAAAAAGAGCAGTATGGCGGACCATACTGCTCTATGATGAAACCGCTTAAAGGTTCGGGTTCTCAGATTTCCAGTCATCCACGGCAGGGATGATGTCAAGGCTGATGATCTCGTCGCGCATCTTCTGCAGGTGCTCGTAAGAAGCCTGGAGTGCTGCCATCTCCTCAGCAGTACCCTCGGGCTGAGTGAAGTGAACACCGTCCTTGTCGATAACGGTTGGCATAGCCATCATCACGTTCTTGAAGCCGTAGGCGTTGACATAGCAACCTGCAGGCCACTTGAAGGGCTCACCACCCATGGCACCCTCGATCATCTTCACAGCCTGGTAAGCCGGGCTCTGGAATGAAGAGCGACCACGGAGTTTGATGATGTTGCTACCACCCTGTGTTGTCATGTGCTTAATCTCTGCCCAACGCTCGTCGGTGAGAGGAAGCTCAGAGAGGGGCTTGCCGTCGATGAGAGCCTTGCTGGCGAATACTGCCATCTGCTCGCCATGACCACCGTAGGTGTAGGCATTGGTAACCTTATCCTGACGGACACCGAACTCCTGAGCCAGCTGCTGCTGCAGACGAGTAGAGTCGAGAGCGGCCAGAGAGGTCAGCTGGTTGGGCTTCAGACCAGAATGGATCAGGGCTGTCAAAGCGGTAACGTCAGCGGGGTTGAAGATAACGACCACATGCTTCACGTCGGGGCAGTACTTCTTGATGTTCTCACCAAACTCGGCAGCAATCTTACAGTTGCCCTTGAGCAGGTCTTCGCGGGTCATACCCTCCTTACGAGGAGCACCACCAGAAGAGATAATGTACTTAGCATCAGTGAAAGCCTCTGCGGGATCGACGGTATATGTGATGTTCGCGCCGGGGAAGGCACAGTGACACATCTCGTCGTAAACGCCGTGAACGCCGGGTTCGTAGATATCATACAGACAAATGTTTGGAGTAAGGCCGAGCATCAGGACGCTCTGCACCATGTTTGAACCGATCATACCGCCAGCACCGACGATAACCAGTTTTTCGTTTGTTAAGAATGCCATAATTGTATTATTATAATCCTTGTTATATCAAAAAGTGCTGCAAAGGTACAAAAAAAGCGAATATTCAGTCTTTTTTTATTATTAATCTGTGTTAATCCACGTAATTTGTGCCACTTATTTTATATCTTTGCCAACTCGATATTGCAAAACAACCAAGATAACTAAAATGATTAATAATAATCTCAGATATCCGGAGAACGACGGAGGGATGAATGAGCGCATCAGACGACTGCGTCGGTTGTCTCTCGACACCCCTACGACGTTGAGTATTGAACGGGCTCTTATCGAGACTGCTTTTTATAAGGAACACTACGGGACGATGCCCATCGCAGTGTTGCGTGCCCGCAATTTCTATGAGATCTGCCAAAAGAAGACCTTATATATCGGCGATGACGAACTGATCGTCGGTGAACGTGGACCGCTCCCCAAGGCTGTTCCTACATTCCCAGAGCTGACATGTCATAGTGCGGAGGATCTGCATACGTTGAATGAGCGACCGTTGCAGCCATATTCGATCAGTCAGGCGGATATCGATACCTATGAGCGGGTGGTGATTCCCTACTGGAAGGGTAAGACACAACGGGAACGTATCTTTGGCCATGTGTCCAAGGCGTGGGAGGAGGCTTATCATGCCGGTGTGTTCACGGAGTTTATGGAGCAGCGTGCTGCCGGGCATACGGCCATGGATGGTAAGATGTATCGTGAGGGACTGCTAGACGTGAAGGCTCGGATAAAGCGGCGGATTGACAGTCTTGACTATATTCATGATCCTGAGGCAACAGACAAACAGCAGGAGCTGGAGGCAATGGCCATCTCTTGTGATGCGGCTATTCTCTTCGCGGAGCGACATGCCGAACTGGCGGAACAGATGGCCGCCAAGGAGAGTGACCCGCGACGCAAGACTGAGTTGGAGAAGATCGCTGACGTGTGTCGATGGGTTCCTGCTCATGCACCGCGTGACTTGTGGGAGGCCATCCAGATGTACTGGTTCGTACACCTTGGTACGGTGACGGAACTGAACGGATGGGATTCGATGAACCCAGGTCATATCGATCAGCATCTGTTCCCGTTCTATCAGAAGGGTATTCGTGAGGGGACACTGACCCGCGATCTGGCGAAGGAGTTGATCTGTTGTCTGTGGATTAAGTTCAATAACCAACCCGCACCCCCGAAGGTCGGTGTGACAGCCTTGGAGTCGGGTACTTATAATGACTTTACGAACATTAATATCGGTGGGGTGGATCGTGACGGAAAGAGTGGCGCGAACGAACTCTCATATATGATCCTCGAGGTTCAGGAGGAACTGCACGAACTACAACCAGGTCTGAGCATCCATATCGCTGAGAATACGCCTGACGAGTTTCTGCTTGCAGGGATTAAGGTGATACGTCAGGGGCATGGCTATCCGTCGGTGTTCAACCCCGACACTTATGTGAAGGAGATGGTACGTGCTGGTAAGACACTGGAGGATGCTCGTGAGGGCGGCTGCTCTGGCTGTATCGAGGTGGGGGCTTTCGGAAAGGAGGCTTATCTGCTGACTGGTTATCTGAATACGCCAAAGATTCTGGAGATAACACTGAACAACGGTGTTGATCCGGAGACGGGCAAGAAGCTCGGTCTGGAGACAGGTGATCCACGCCTGTTCAAGTCTTTCGATGAACTCTATGAGGCATGGCATCGTCAGATGGTCTATTTCGTGAACCTGAAACTCTCGGTTAATAATTACATCGAACGGATGTTCTCCCTCTATGCCCCGGCAACGTTCCTCAGTCTTTATATAGACGACTGCATCGAGAAAGGGAAAGATTATTATAGTGGTGGGGCCAGGTATAACACGACCTATATCCAGTGTACAGGGTTGGGGACGATTACCGACTGTCTCACCGCCTTGAAGAAGCATGTGTTCGAGGATCATCGTTATTCGATGGACGAGATGCTGAGAGCCTGTGCCGTTAACTGGAAGGGTGAGGAGAAGATGCGTCAGTATATCCGTAATCATACACCGTTCTTTGGCAACGATGATGACACAGCTGATAAGGTTGCTGTGCGTGTCTATGATGATCTGGTGGATGCTATCGAAGGACGGCCGAATACCAGAGGCGGTAAGACACAACTGAATATGCTTAGTACGACATGCCATAACTATTTCGGTAGCGTGTGTGGTGCCACGCCCAACGGGCGTTTTGCCCACTTCGCCATCAGTGATGGAACCTCTCCTGCTCATGGCTCCGATAGTCACGGTCCTACGGCTGTTATTAAGTCGCTGGGGAAACTGGACCAGACTAAAAGCGGTGGAACCCTGTTGAATATGCGCTTTGTACCCGCTTTGCTGAGACGGGAGGAGGATCAGAAGAAGCTGGCCTCACTCATCCGGGCATACTTTAAGTTTGGCGGTCACCATATCCAGTTTAATATCGTAGATACGGCGACACTTCATGATGCACAGCAGCATCCCGATGAATACCGGGATTTGTTGGTACGTGTGGCAGGCTACTCCGACTATTTTAATGATATGACGGAACAGCTGCAGAATGAGATTATCGCACGGACGGAAAACGACGAGATGTAAGATGGCACTGGTTTTCGACATCAAACGGTATGCCATCAATGATGGACCAGGTATCCGGACCACCGTGTTCTTGAAGGGATGCCCCCTCAGGTGTGTATGGTGTCATAACCCAGAAGGGTGGACGACCCAGCCGCAGTTGCTGTATAAGGCATCAAGGTGTATCGGATGCCGTACCTGTGTTGATGTGTGTCCGCAACATCTCCTCTCGTTAACCTCTCATGGCATCAGTATAAAAGAGAGGTCATGTCTCCTCTGTGAGACATGCACGAACGAGTGCCCTACAAAAGCTCTAGAGGTGTGTGGCAAAGAATGGCCGATGGATCTCCTGATGACGGAGATTGAGAAAGAGCGTGCAGTGATGGAGGAGAGTGGCGGCGGAGTGACGCTATGTGGTGGAGAGCCGCTGATGCATCCTGACTATATGGTGGCTCTCTTGAGGGAGTTGGGTGCTCGTGGCCTGCACCGTGTTGTTGATACCACGCTCTATGCATCATCTGATGTCGTGAGAGCCGTTGCTGACTTGTGCGAACTCTTCCTCGTCGACCTGAAGCTGATGGATTCGCATAAGCACTGTCTGTATACGGGTGTTCCCAATGAACTGATCCTACGTAACATCTGTCTTCTGGCTGAGATGGGGAAATCTTTCCGCATCCGCATCCCTTTGATTGAGGGTATCAATGCCGACGAGGAGAATATAGAACAAACGGCTCTTTTCTTGAGGGGACTTCCCTCGTCAGAAGACAAGTGCGGGCGCTTTGTCAACCTGTTGCCTTATCATGATGTGGGCAAAGATAAACACCGCCGTATGTGGAGTACCTACAACCCTCAAGGGTATTCGATGAGTACACCGTCGGAGGAGACCCTGCAGCGTTGTGCCGCACAGATGGAAGCTCACGGGCTCCATGTTGTCGTTGGCGGATAGGTTTGGATAGTGTTGAATATAATGACATAAAGTAGGAACGTGATATGAATGATGTCAATCAACGAATAGAGAGCCTTCGAGAGGTGATGCGCCGTGAGCATTTGGCGGCGTTCATCTTCCCTAGTACGGATCCTCATCAGGGCGAGTATGTCCCTGACCATTGGAAGGGTCGTGAGTTTATCTCGGGCTTTAACGGCTCGGCAGGCACGGCGGTGGTCACGATGACTTCTGCCGCCCTCTGGACAGATTCCCGTTATTTCATTGCTGCTGAGGAACAACTGAAAGGGACGGAGTTCCAGTTGATGAAGTTGAAGATGGAGGGCACTCCGACCATCTCGGAATGGTTGGGCAGGACATGTGGGGCCGGTTCCGAGGTCGGTATCGACGGTTGGTGCAGTTCAGCCAATGCCGTGAAGGACTTGATAGTCGAACTGCGTAAGGAGGGGGGCATCACTGTGCGTACGAATATGGACCCACTGAAGTTGATATGGTCCGACCGCCCTGTAATCCCGGAGAATCCTGTGGAGATATTCCCAGTGGAGTATGCGGGGGAGTCTGCTCATGAGAAAATCGGTCGAATTCGTCAGGCCTTGCGTGAACGTCATGCCGACGGAATGCTGATGGCTGCCCTCGACGATATTGCATGGACACTCAATCTACGGGGAACGGATGTCCACTGCAATCCTGTCTTCGTGGCTTATCTTTTGATTTCTTCAAAGGATGTTACTCTTTATGTCAACCAGAAGAAACTCACGCCGGAGGTCATGGCATACCTGAAGACAGAGGGGGTGATGGTGGATAGCTATGAGAACGTGACCAAAGGGCTGAATGACTATTTTGAATATAATATCCTTCTCGACCCCGACGAGGTGAACTATGCCCTGTATAAGACCGTTGTCCGTGAGAGGGTAGAAGAGGAGTCTCCCGTGAAACGGATGAAGACCGTGAAGAATGAGACGGAGATCGTGGGCTTCAGGAATGCGATGCTGAGGGATGGCATCGCTATGGTGAAGTTCCTGAAGTGGCTCTCTGCCTATGTCGGCAAGCCCGAGATCGGCCAACTCACAGAGATCACCATCGACCAGAGGCTGACGGCCTTCCGTGCCGAGCAGCCGCTCTTCCGCGGCATCTCCTTCGACACCATCGCCGGCTATGGGGCACATGGCGCCATCGTGCATTACGAGGCGACGCCAGAGACAGACATCCCCCTGAAACCTGAGGGGTTGCTGCTGCTCGACAGCGGTGCCCAGTATCTCGACGGTACGACGGACATCACCCGCACCATCGCCCTTGGCCCACTGACGGACGAGGAGAAAAGAGCATATACATTGGTTTTGAAGGGACATATACAGATCGAACTCTGTAAGTTCCCGTCTGGTGCCAGCGGTACGCAGATAGATATTCTCGCTCGCAAGGATATGTGGCGGGAGGGACTGAACTACCTACATGGTACGGGGCATGGCGTCGGTACATATCTGAATGTGCATGAGGGACCTCATCAGTTCCGTATGGAATGGAAGCCGGCTCCGCTTGTGGCAGGCATGACCATCACAGATGAACCGGGCATCTATCTCGAAGGGAAGTTTGGCGTGCGTATCGAGAATACTTTGCTGATGATCCCTTACAAGGAGACGGCGTTCGGTAAGTTCCTGCAGTTCGAATCGCTCACACTCTGTCCCATCGACAAGACTCCTATCGTCAGGAGTATGCTCCTGCCAGAGGAGATCGACTGGCTCAATGCTTATCATCAGCATGTGTTCGACACCCTTTCGCCACATCTTGATGCCGATGAGACTGTCTGGCTGCGTGAGGCCTGTGCTCCAATCGACTCGACCTCTCCGCTCTCATAATCAGCTGTTTGGAAAAACATGCTCGTGATTTGCATACCTGTATCCTCTCTTTCTTGGTGCTTGTATGAGCTCATGATGACTTTGACGACTCCAATTTTGGGCAAAAATAAATAAAAATCGGCAAAAGATTTGCTTGTTTCGTGAAAATGTCGTAACTTTGCAGCCGCTTTTCGTGGCGCTGTGCCCGAAGGCATTAAGTTTAACGTAAAATATTAAAAGTCAAAAGCAAATGATTATTGTACCGGTAAAAGAAGGCGAAAACATCGAGAAGGCCCTCAAGAAGTTTAAGAGAAAGTTCGAGAAGACAGGTGTTGTTAAGGAGCTGCGTCGTCGTCAGCAGTTTGACAAGCCGTCTGTCCTGAAGCGCCTGAAGATGGAACACGCCGTTTACGTACAGCAGCTTCGCGCTAACGAGGAGTAAAAATATCCTCGAAAATTTGGTAGTTTCGAATAATTTCCGTAAATTCGTAGCCGAAAGACTTATTGGCGCGGTTTATGCTGATTAACCAATTTCTGAACTACCTGCGCTATGAACGGAACGCATCTCCGCAGACAGCGCAGACATACGAGGATAGCCTTCGGGAGTTTGAATCGTATCTGACTTTTAGGGATAACGGACTTTCTTTAGAGACGGTAGATGCCGATCTGATCCGTGATTGGATGGAGAGTCTGATGGATAAAGGAAACTCTGCTTCAACGATGAATAAGAAATTGAGTGCATTGCGTTCCTTTTATCGCTTTTCCCTTAAACGGAAGTTGGTTGCCAAGGATCCTGCACATGGTGTGACAGGACCGAAGAAGTCAAAACCGCTGCCCCAGTTTCTCCGAGAGGGGGAAATGGATAAGTTGCTTGATATGCAGGAATGGGGGGGTAGTTATAATGATCTACGTGCGCGTACAATATTATTATTATTCTATGAGACAGGTCTTAGGCGTTCAGAACTTGTTGGGTTGAATGATGAGGATGTCGATCTGGCTGCTAGGCAACTTAAAGTGACAGGTAAGCGAAACAAACAACGTGTGATTCCTTTTGGGGAGGAATTGTCGGAAGCCTTGGTTCGTTATCTGACGATTCGCGATTGTCAGATAGAACGCAATAGCAATGCGCTGTTCTTGAATGATAAGGGCGAAAGGATATCAGGTGGTCAGGTGTATGCTTTGGTGCGCCGATATCTTACGACGGTCACTTCTCTGAAAAAACGTTCTCCCCATGTGCTCAGGCATACATTTGCAACTGCGATGTTGAATAACGGGGCTGGATTGGAGAGTATTAAGAGCCTGTTGGGACACGAGAGTGTCAGTACGACAGAGATCTATACACATACTACGTTTGAACAGTTGAAGCGAGTTTATAAAGAGGCTCACCCAAGAGCCTGAACCTTATTAATAACTATTTTAAAATAGGAGGTAACTATGGAGATTATGATTAAGTCGATTCACTTCGACGCTACCGAGAAGTTACAGGCGTTCGTTGAAAAGAAGATCGCCAAGTTGGAAAAGTCTTTTGAAGATATACAGAAAGTAGAGGTGCAATTGAAAGTGGTGAAGCCCGCTACTGCCCAGAATAAAGAAGTAAGCCTGTCTGTGGCAGTCCCAGGAAGCACATTGTTCGTGGAAAAGATAAGTGACACATTTGAGGAAAGCACAGACCTTTGTGTTGACTCCATGCGGGCTCAACTCCAGAAATTCAAGGAAAAATTAAGGAATAGATAAAAAAAACTTGGAAAAGTTTTGGTAATTCAAAAATAATGCCTAACTTTGCAGCCGTTTTCCGACAGGTCGTAAATCTGAAACAGAGAGCGGCTGCTTAGAAAAGCCTCTTTAGCTCAGTTGGCCAGAGCACGTGATTTGTAATCTCGGGGTCGTTGGTTCGAATCCGACAAG
>JAEEGL014184294.1_pt1 | contig 16361 bp, 10 predicted proteins | sample 9134231 | NCBI WGS metagenome assembly JAEEGL01 (sample SAMN16246548, study PRJNA631951) | gut metagenome | biome: gut microbiome; feature: rumen; material: fiber-attached | host: Bos | place: Iran: Karaj | collected 2018-10
ATTATCGTTCCAATAATCCTCTGCTGCATCATAAGCTTCGTCTTCATCATCGTAATCATCTTCGTAATCATAAAACTCTTCGTACTTATCATCAGCAAAATCCTGCGCTGACTTATAATTGTGAACATCGTAGGAGTCGTAAGTCTTCTTGGAAGACTTATAGTTCTTGGAATTACTCTTTTTCGTAGTAGACTTGCTTCCTAAATACGTGGAAGTACTCTTTTTTATTCCAGAACTTGATGATTTCTTCGTCTTGCAGCTTCCGCTTGAATAGGACTGTTTGTGATCTTTACAGTATTTGCTTGTCCCATCTACATCCATGTAGCAGTTGCTCACAGCACATTTATGAGCGCTGCAGTATGAATAGTCATTCATTCTCTTATTCGTGCAGGATGCATGATGACATCTATGTGCAAAACAGTATGAACATCCCTTATCAGCATCGTGTTTACAACCGCTCACACTGCATTTACTTGCTGCTTTTGACTCCATTGTGACCGGATTAGAAAATAAAAAAGCTGCAGCTACTGTAAGCATGATAAAAGTTTTTATTATTCTCTTCATAACGATTACCTCCGTTTCCCAGGTAAAAGGCTTCTATCCTGTTTAAACTATAACTCTGGATATTGCCAAGATATATTTTCGCTTCTGCAGATAAGGCATCTGTAAATTGCTAAAACTTCGGTTCGATGTTGTCTGCTCCTATCTGATGATTCTATTGTGCCACATTATCTATCCAATAAATTTCCCTGTAATACCGCACATCAGTTTGCCTATTTCAATCAATCATGTTTCCTGGCATTTAGCAGCATCACTTCCCTCACATAGCTCTCTCTTTTCTCCAGCGGGAGTGCATTAAACTGGTATAAAAAGAGTTTTTCCATTATTTCCCTGCAGCTTTTTGAACCGCAGTTCCTGATCTTACCAATTTCAACTCCACCGGCAATTGCCTCCGCAAGCTGTCCGATGCTGAAATAACCAGCTCTTTTCAGGGAATTGTATGCCCTGACATTCAGATCAAGTGCCTCGATTGGCGTATCGCTCATTTTCTGGTTAAGGTAAAAATTGAAGTAGAACTTTCCTCCTTTTTTCTCGTGAACCTTGTATCCTGCAAGGGTTTCAATTATCTGTGTTAGTGTCCGACTCTGATCCTGGTTCATATTTGATTCCTCCATAGACGTCCTTGATGACATCCTGGACCTGGCGAACATGGAACTCCTTGAGATCGCCTGCACAATCCTTGTCTATCATCTTGGCCAAATACTTGAGATTTTTTGGAGAATCAGATACTGCAACCATATGGATATGATTTTCTTTATGCGTAGTAAAAATCTGGCGGACATAGGCAGTACGTGTAGCAACATACTTCAGCACCTTCTCAAAGCTCTCATCCGTAGTAACTATATCCATCAACATGGTAATCTCGTCATCACGCTTGATATAGGTATTATAGCCACGGATAATGCCTGCTGCTTCAAGCTTATCAATCCGCTTCTTGGCTGCCACACGGGATATCCCCAGTGCATTGCCAATTTCCTGGTAGCTCATACGGGCATTACCTTTGATCATATCCAAGATTTTCTTATCTGTTCCATCCATAAATCTCTGCTCCTATCAGTGTCGACTCTGATTAAGCTGATTATATTCAGCAAAGGATTTCTGCGCAATATAAAAGGTTACGAATCGCAACCAAACAGTTTCTTTTCGTAACCCCAACAATCAATCACGCATATAAACATCAATGTAAATCTCTATCCAGGAGTCGTCCTCATCCAGATCGTCACCTATATCGCCGCTCTTAACAATTCCAAAGAGCTCCTTCCCGGCATCCATAAGGTGATAGAGCACCTCATTTTTACGGCGCGGTATATATCCCAGCTTCTTACCCTTCGGGTCCAGGACTAAAATAGCTTTCTCATCATATTTATTCTTAGGTTCTAGCCTGAGCGTAACCTTATCACCTTCCTTAAGTGCCTTTGCCAGTTTATAAATGGTCTTAACATGCATAGCACCATTTATCATGGTGTTCATCAAAAAGATATCTCTTGAAAACGGTAGCTGCGTGTCAATACCATGTTTACTAAGAATACTGGATGTTAAAGCATCATTCTGGATATTTGTAAGTTCATTATCTGCCATGGCTGCTCTCCTATGACTTCTTTCTCTTACGTTTCTCTGCTTCTTTCTGATTCTTTTCCGCTATTTCACTAAGTTCCAGGATCTTTTTCTGTAATTCTATGATCTTATCGGCACAAGCCCTGTTAAACTCAGTAATTTCATCCTGCCTCTTGGCGACAGCCTCGTCATCGGCAAGAAAAGCTTTTTCGTTATAAGGGAAGCTGTTCTTTATTTCCTCTATGTGCTCCATGAGGATTTCAACTTTTTCAGCTAGCTTTGCACGGAGCTCACGGAGCTTAATAAGATCTTCAGGTGTGTCGCTGTATTTCTCAGTCAGTTCTGTATCATCCAGCTGATCTGCTATTTCGCGAAGAGTCTCAAGGTCGCCTTCTGAATATGCCTTCTGAGCCTTCCGTAGCATTTCCAACTCCTTCTCAGTGGCATCCGGGTTGGCATCTGGATGAAGCTTTTTGACAATATATCTGTAAAGGCGCTTCAGTTCCTGCTTTGGAGTCTCATTTACTCTTTCAGCACCGAAGCCTTCTGATTCAGCACTATCCCCATCAGTACTGGAATCATTACACTTTTCCTCTGAATCAGCCTCTTTGTCCTCTTTTTTAGCTTTGTCATCTTCAGAGTTATCTTTATCCGTTTTTTTATCTTTTTTCTTTGAAGAAGTTCCTTTGGTCTTGCGCTCTTCTTCGGCTTTTTTCTCGTTCTCCTGGTCTTTCTTTGCACGACGCTTGGCATACTCGCTGTCACGATTCATGTCCTCGGCTTTTTTGTGAAGCTCTTCTTCGTATTCCTTGTACTCTTCCTCAATACGCTTTTGGACATCTTCATATTTAGCCGCTTCCTGCCGGTTTATGGCTGCCTGCAATAGCTCAATTGCACGCTTAAGTCTGGCAATCTCCAGTCTGTAGGCCTGAGCCTGATACTCAAGATTTCCTACCTTTTGGTCATACTCAGCCCTTAGTTCAACGCAGACATGATTCTCCAGATCGTCAATCTCTTCTGCCAAAGCAGCAAGCTTGAGTTCCAACTCAAGAATCTCTTCTACAAGCTTGTCATATTCACTTACTACCGGAATAATTTCCACAGATTTCTTTTTCCTTGCCATCAGAACAATCTCTTGCCGGTCTTAGCCAGAATATATGCTTCGTCATAGGTACAGTTATTCTCCCGGGCAAACTGGATAAGAGCCTTATCCAGATATGGATATTTCCTAGATTCCACAAATCCCCTATCGGACTCCAGCCATGCCCTGTGATATAACGCTTTTAGTTTTTCTTCATCAACATCGAACAGTCCCATAGCTTCACCTCTTCCGGTTCAGTTTGTAACCAACAACAGCTCCTATGATACCGCCTACTATATGCGTCAGATTTGAAATATTATCCTGAAGAAACAGACCTTCGTACACCTGCTGACCTATGAAAACAATTGTCACCAGAATAAATGTCAGCGGAATCTCCCCCTGCTTAAATCCAGTAAATGATGTCATGAGGATAAAGGCAAATACTACACCGCTTGCTCCGCACAGTGCTGCATTCGGAAACAAAACATAGTTCACGAGCCCTGTCACTACAGCTGTGATCAGTATTACGTACACAAGCCGCTTTGAGTTGTACTTTTCCTCTAGCATAGGACCGAGGAGCAGTATATATGATGCATTGCTTATAAAATGCTCCCATCCGCTATGTCCCAGCACATGGGTAAAGAACCTCACATATGTCAGTGGAGATGCCAGTGATGAGTGATACGTCATGAACAGCATCTGATTGGTCAGACCTGCTGTGGCAAAATCAAGCACCAGCACTGCAAAACATATGAATATAAATCCCAGGGTTACTGGAGAATTGAAAGTGATTTTGAATTTTTTCATTTTACGCCAACTTTCAAGCCTTTGAAATCAGACCATTCTTCAAACATATTCCCAAATCCAATGTTTTTTCTTCTGTTCTAACATATCTTTTCTTCTTGTGCCCGACAGTGAACTTAACTGTAACCATATTATTTCTTTTGGCGATAATCTCCCCTTCACCAAATTTAATATGTTTTATCTTGTCCCCAACCCTGTACCCAATAATCGCTGCAGGCTTAAGTTTATCGGGCTTATCATTCTTTATTGACTTCGAATTCTTAATGCGCAAGAGCTGTGCTTTTTTCTCATCAATATGAGTAACATTTTCGTCCAGTTCAAAGAATTTGCACCCCTTCCATGAATTATAACCATCCTCCGGAAGATAAAGCGGACGCTTGCTGCAGGACTTGTCATCAGACATGTAATACTTACAATCCTTACATGATATTTTTCTCTTTAGGCCATCAATATGCTCTATCGTAAAAGAGCTTTCATACCCCCATGCCATAGTTTTCCCCTTATTACAGCTTATTTATGCACTTTCTTTAGTACTCTTATCAACATTTTCATCAACGACAACTATAAGATTGCTCAGCGCTCTGGTATAAGCGATATACTTCTCATTTTTAGTCATCTTATTAGGCACAACATAAACCCGATCAAATTCTATACCCTTTACCTCATCGACATACATAAGTGAAATAGCGCCATTCTCAATTTTGTTACCAATAGCGCGGCGAATCTCACTCGGTAAGATCGAAGTTTCCAGATAGCCGCTCTTCTTAACTCGTCTTGGAACAAGGATAGCAACTCTCTCATCACCAAGCTTTAGCTCTGATAATTCTTTCTCCAGATCTCTCCTTGCTATTTCCTTAACCTTAGCTCCATCTACACCAGTCTGGTATACGTTCATTCCAAAACTATTATTACAGAATCTTGTAATCTGGTTCGTATTTCTATAATTTTCATTCAAGGAGAACTCTTTCATGTGGAAGTAGTCCTTCAAATCAGACCAATTGCTTATACCTCTTCCGGGCTTTAGAAGTTGATTAGTGTCTCCAAAAATATTGAAGATAACATCCTTATTGTTCACATCATAAATCATCTTGTATTCGTTAAAAGACATATCCTGCGCTTCATCAACGCATATATACTTCAACGTGCCAACTGTCTTATTGAAAAATCTCATGCAGAAAAGAATTTGCGCATACAAATCGTATCTATGCAATCCACGGGCCACTTTGACATTATTGCTTTCTCTATACTCTCTGGTAGCATTTTCAAAAATATTATTGAATGTATTTATTGCAGAATACTCCTCTGCTTTTGCCTTTAGGTATGCGACAGCCCTCTCAGCGTCAACACTATACTGGTCTTTCCTACAAGCATCCATTTTTTCTTGGCATTCTTGTATTTGCTTTGTAACATCTTCCTTATCAGCCAGAACCAAAGGCAACTCTTTTTTGGGCCGTTCACAAAATCTTATATTGTCCTTCACGGATTCTATGTATAAGGACACCCCTCTCATCCATGATAAGATTTCATCGTCTGACTTATCCTGCGCATCAAAATCAAATATTCTAGTGGCCTCTTCCAGTTTTCTCTGTTCGCCGTTGCGCCTCCTAACAACTGCAGTATGCTGCTTCTTTAGTTCATCAAGCTTTGCTTGTTTTCCAAATGGTAGCAATTGCCTTTGCACCTTCTCTTGGTTTTGCTCGATTTCACCAAGAAGCTTTTCCTGCTCATCAATAATCTGTTTGCTCTCAGCAATAAACTTACTGATTTTTGTGTTAATCTCCGGCACAGCATTTTTTACGGATGAATTTGCAAGTTCCTCAAGCTTTGGAATACGCTCATCAAGGGACGCATTCTTTTCTGCAAGCTGTCCCATAGTTTCTTCCAAATCGGCAAGTTCTTTCTTTTTCGCCTCTATCTTTCTCTCAAAACGGTCTGTCCTAACCTTTATGGAAGGAATAAATGACGAATCAGTTTCAGAGCTAGGATCAGAATATGCCTCCGCGAAATATTCACAGACAGTTTTAAGCATTTCTGCAAGTTCGCCTCTATTCGATATCACTTCATCATAAGCTATATTGAATTTATCCTTAAACTCATCAGAGTAAATATAATCAACGTAACTCTGCTTAACATATATCTCAGAGGCAATAGTCTTACTGTTTGGTATAAACTCATATGAATATGTCTTTAGAATATCCAAGTAGTATTGCTCAACAGAGATTCTTGTAATATTACCAATCTGCAGACTTGCTGCCAGACCATTTATATGTAGATTAAACTGTTCATTTGGCGTAAGGATTACCGCTGTAGAAAAGTCAAATTCCGGGTGATTATACTTTAGGGATGATAACCTATGAAGCAGTACCATTGTCTTTCCAGATCCAGCACACCCCTGAACAATAATGTTCTGAGACATATGCTCATCAACAATTGCGTTCTGGTTTTCTTGGATAGTAGCTATAATATCAACAAGATTATGCTGCTTCTTTCTTACGTTCAAAACCTTTACAAGGAAAGGATCCGTAATTCCGGCACGGAAGATCATATCCTCATCTGTTCGCAGATTCACATATCCAAAAAGCTTGGCGTTTTCCAAATCAAAAGACCTGGAAAGCTTTACATCATATTGTTTTCCATCTTTTATAAGATTCAGAGTTCTATAATTGACCAGCTTCTTTCCGAAATTGCTGTTATATGAAACAACCCTTTTCTCACCATCCAGCTCAATATCATCAGCGCCTAAATAATACGTTTCCGTCTTTCCTGCAAATGTGATATCCACTCGATAGCTATAAGGCTTGTCCTTATACTCATTCAAAGACTCCAGCTTTTTGCCATATGTATGATTACTTACAAACTTCGAATATCTTAGCTGACCATCATCATAATCCCCTGTGGCATACGGATTTACATAGTCAGATGCATTAAGGATGTCATTAACATTTCTTTCAAGATCATCCTCCAGAACAGCAAGGTGATCTTTTTCCAGATCAAACACTTCGCCTGATGTAATCTGGTAAGATTCTTCCTCAACATCCATGATAATAGCCACTTCCGGTCTACCTATGCCGTATATAACCTTATAATCATCTTCGGATAAATAGTACTTTTGACACTGTGAACAGTATCCGGCGGCGCACAGATAAGCATTTCTGCCATTCCTTTTGCCCTGTACCATCATGACTATCTCTACTTCTTCTGTTTCATGATCTTCCAATGGACAATAAACCGAGTCAGAAACCACCACTGTATCCTCTTCGGACAGCCTGTAAAACTCACGACTATTTTTATAAATGAACTTGGATGCCTTGCCATTATCTATATAATAATCCGGCTTGATATCTTTGGAAGAATATACAATTTTCTTGGGCTTATTCTCCGATATTTTTTCAAACTCTGGTGCAATTACTCCCTGCATTGCACAGTCCGATTCCAGATCTATAGCTTTGGTCTTTCTGAGCATGACTTTTCCGCAGTTTTCACAGTAATAGCCCGTAAACGGGACTTTGACATCTCCATCTGCAACCACATAAGGATATGCTTCCAGTCTTTCTCCATGGATAGGACAGATTGGTTTTTCTTCAATCCACTCATCAGGAATATATACCTTTTCACCTTCACCGAGCTCTATTTCACCAAGCTGGCTTCTAATAAATGCATTTGAAACATCCAGGGGATATACTTTGGTATCAATTCCTCTTTTACTAAGTTCCTCAGCAACAAACTTTTGATATTCCTGTAAATATAAGCGATTGCATTCTGTGCAATAAAACGCGCTAACGCCATAAACGCTTCCATTCTGTCTGTACTTAAAATGTACGTTCTTAAATGGTTTCCTATGAATTTTACAGCTTACCTGACCGTCACTTACTGTAAATGCCTGGAAGGGTTCCAATGCGTTCTCAAAATAATCTGAGATTCTCACCCTGTCATATATGTTTTTGGGCATAGTAACAGATATATCCTCAGACTCTGGTATTTCGTCAGATATTTCATCATCTTCTAGCTCTTCAGGATCATACTCCTCAGGTTCAAAGAACTCCTCTACATCTGGAATCTCAACCTGCTCTTCATGTTCAAGCGCCAGGGAATCATTCGCCGCTTCCGCCTCCATACTGGCCTTATATCCCAATCCATCAGCCAAATCAGGTCTGCTTTCAATAATTGCAGCCTTACGAGCATCAGATAATCCATCGAAGTAGTTGATAAATTCCTCAGGAATATCATGAGCATTCATATTGTCTATATCACGCTGTGTATAAAAATTAAGCGCCATTTATTATAAATCCTACTCTTTCGTAAATAATTCAAATGCCTTTTTCAAGGCCAGTAAGTGTCTAGGGCTATACTTTATTATTCTTTGCTTCCCTTCAGGCATTTCAATAGCAATATCTATGGGCTCATCATCATCAGGTATAATTTCTGCAGCCATTACCTGATCATAAATATTAGAAATCTTCTTTGAACAATAGTTATATTCTGCAGCACAATTCGGGCACAAACTTAACGAATTCCATCCAGTATCAAGGCTGTTTACAAGCTCATCATATAAGGAACTGGGTTTTATGACATTTATAGCCTCAAAATATGAATCACCGTTCCATTTCACAATCCTCTTGTGGCATATCTGACATACGCCATCATACTGCATTTTTAGGAACTGCTTCTCACCTTCACTTGACTGCTGCCTTGTGAAGTATGCACCTCTAGCTGCGGCAGTATGATTTTGCAGTGAATTAACCAACTCCTCTTCAAGCTTCTTCTCTCTTCTAGCAAGAGCTTTTTCTGAGATGGAAGCGACTTCAAGCCCATCCTCACCACCTTCAATACTTCCGACCTGGCTTTTATCACCTTTTTCCAGCCTGTCCTTTAAGCTGCCCTTTTTCTCCTCTTTAGCAGCAAGCTTGGCCTCACTCTTTGCTTTTTGTTTTGCCAGTTTCAAAAGGCCATCTGTATCCGACATTAGCCTTCTTATCAGATCAACATCAGCTTTATCTCCATAATGTGCTTCAAGATACTCATATAGGGCATTCTTAACTTCTTTGAACGGGATTTTCTCCATTAACCTTTTCGCCGGTTCGTAACCACTGATCAGATCGTCCCTGTCAACATCAATAGGTCTCTGCGGCTCTGGATTACCATTTATGTATATCCATTTTTCAAAGCACAATTGCATTCCAAGCATGGAATAAGCAACCATACTGTCAACATTTTTTCCAGAAAAATTCTGATCATCTGCACCGGTGAGGTCACCCTGTATATCGAACTTAACAGCATTTCCATTTAAAAATTTCGCTATCTTCTTCGATTTTTCGGGTGTCATATTAACAAATACATCCGGAAATCCCACAAAGTTAAAAGCCCAGTCAAATTTCTTGGAAAGATATACTTTGTTTAAAACCCTGGATTTGAGCTCGAGGGCAACATCTCTGCCACAATACCTGTAGTAGCTGTCATAATAATCTTCTTTAGAAACCTGCTCCTCTCTGATACCCAAGGAACAGCCAATTTTCTTAAAGAAGTCCTCATCAAGCCTGATGTTGAGCACAGTATCATCAAAATAACTGTTAGCAAGAAAATGCAGCTTAACAATCCCTTTGATAAGACCATATCCTGTCCTACTATCGTTGGACTGAATATATAGCTCACTTGGTCTAAACCACTCATTACCGTCAGTAACAATATACTTATCCTGTATCTGCTCAAGAATCCTGGGATTCATATATATTGCATCTTTGATAGCCTTGAGATCTTCAATGTTTTCCTTAATATGGTCGTCTGTTTTAAAAGCAACATTCTTACCTGCATATTTAGGCAGGATCTTGTCTATGGTCTCTCTTTCCAGATCATACTCGGGAATTTCAAGCGCTCTCTCAAAGAAACTACGGATAGTTTCGTTTTTTCTAAAGTCATCAGCTATCTTATAATCTGCAACACTTGGATTATTAAGATATACCTGCAGCTTGCCATCTTTCTTGGCGCATATTTGCTTCCCATCAGCCGTTCTTACAAATGGAATAGCAGAAACATCCATGTAATGGCTTTGTTGTACACCACGTTTGATACAAAAACTTTCAATGCTTCCCAGCAAATGTTCTGTCCAACGGATATCCTTCTCCTTCAGAAAAGCTTCATCCATCTTTAGAACCAGATGTCTCCACTCAAGCGTCTTGAAATCAAAATTCTTATCTAAGAACTCCTTAAAGCTGCTGTATGCATTGGTGGAGATTTCCTTGGACAACCAGTAAAGCTTATGATTTCCCAATAGTCTTTGCAGGTCTGCATCATTGAAGGAACCAACAATTCCCATGTTCTCAGGGACGCAGATCTCACCAATACTTTTATAGACGCCATCCGTATTAGTAGGCAGAATCTTCTCCCCACTTTTGATTATGTCTACACTGTTCTGATATATAGAATACAAAATATCATCAGCATCATATTCGTATATGGGAAATACTTTGTTCAAGCCAGACAGTGTCAAATACTCATTATCTCTGAGCCACAGGAACGCAAACGTAATAAGCCTACCAAGGTTATTGATAAGCTTAATATTATGTCTACCAAAGTCTTCTCCTTCTTTGAAGTTATCTCTAGCTGGAGTTGTATCAAATGGTGCATGAATATAAAAATTTTGGTGAGCTTCTCTTGCCGTTGGGAAAAACGCGTATATTTTGGAATTCTTTACTTCTTGAAGCTCTTTTCCATCTACCCTGAAAATGATAGATGTAGCCTCTTTTTCTGCATCAGTAAAGAAAAGATATGTATTCTCTGTTTCATGAGTTGCATGGGTACGCTGATTCTCATATGTTGTAAGCAGGCTCAGCTCATAAACATTTTCCGAACCATCAACCGCACCTTTTTCTTTATTTATGGAGATTATGTCTTCAAGTCCATCAATCTTGATTTCTATATCCTTGATGGAATCTAGAATAATAACACTTTCCGCTGTTATTTTCTTTGTAAGGGCATCCTTGATTTCCTTGAAAGCAATCTCTTTTGATACAGAAGGCTTATCAAAAGGTATTACCATGCAGGTTTCATCATAAGAAAGCCCCGGTTTCGGCGCTATTTCAAAAGGATTCAGATAATCCCTTATCTGGAAGCAATAATCTCCGGAATATATTTCCGGAGAAGCTGTATAGCCATAAACGGCTTTAAATCCAATTCCGAAATGTCCGATACGGGTTCCATCCTCTTTTGTTCCGTCTGCGATACCACATACGCCATTAATATCTTTTTCATCAAAAGGTCTGCCATTATGGAATATTTCCAGATTACTACCGTGCAGGTGGAACTTAATGTGTGTAGCCCTTGCATCTTCAGCATTCTGCAATAATTCGTAAATAAAGTGAGTTCTGTCACTATATTGATTTATTATAATCGGTATATATTTAGCTACATTGGTCCCGTATTTAACTACATTTTCCTTTTGGATTCTCTCATATAATTGCATATCACCACTCCGAAAAAACACTTCTCAAAAAACAAAAATTGGACATACTAATCATAAGGGATTAGATGTCCAATAAATATGCCATTCTAATTATGCATTTTAACAATATGTATAAATGGTTGCCAAAACGCAAATACCTCTTATACAATAACCCCGTAAACCCTATGATATTATAGCATTTTTGCCCTATAATTCAATCTACATCGAAGTGTTCCTCTATGATTTTCTGTATAAACGAAGCGTCCAATCCACCTCGCTCATCATCATAAGTTACAATCAGGTTCTTCCCCTCAACGATGCCGCTCTTTTCATAGAATTTCTTCTTTTCTTCCCAGCGTTTTTTATACTGCGGATCGGTCATCATACCACAATGCTCCCAGTACCATACAACGCCAGTATCATAATCTTCAACTTTAAAATCAGGGCGTTTTACATGGCCTTCCAGCTTTAGCTCAGGCTCGTACTCATAATCAAGCTTATTGTAATGAAGAGCATTTGCTATAATGACCTCAGATTTACTGCGCACCAGCTCTCCTCTAACTGTTCTGTGGATAAGCTTCTCCTCATAGAATTTATCACCAACCTTAACGATATTAGGTCTAAGGTCAGGTCCTTCATCCTTGAAGATATCCGCGAACAGATCTGTAAATCTTGTAGCTATTGATGAGTTCTCATCAGTCGAGTACTTAAGAAGGTGATATGGCTCCTGATTATACAGAATGATTATCTTATCGATCTGCCTTGTAAGCGCAGTATACAGCATTTCCCTAGATATAATCCTGCATGGCTCAGCCATCACAAGAATTACTGTATCGAACTGGCTTCCCTGTGCCTTGTGAACAGTAAGCGCATAGGCAAGCTCAAGCTGCCCCGTACCCTTTTCCTCATCAAAGTCTTTTTTGGTAAATGAATACAGATATCCCTTTTGTGAAGAAAACTCAACATGCATGAAGTTATTATCGCTTTTCCTTGTGGTCGAGTAGTCGCCACAAGCAATTCCGATCTCACCATTAGCAATATAGTTCCGGGCACCATCTTTAGGATAGCCTTCTTTCTTGGAAGTATTTATAACGTTTATGACCTTATCACCATAAACGATTCCTTCCGGTCCAAGGCATTTTGCAATCCTTTTTCTTGTTCCCCACTGCTTTGCAACTTCCAGAAAGTGCTCTCTGTATTTGAGATGAATCAGACGATTCATGTTCATAACGCCCTGAGGCATGTTCTTAACAGGAGCAAGTATCTGCCATTTATCTGCCGCCTCAGCTGCGCCAACATTAAAATAATAGCCATGCTTCGACAGTTCTCCTCCCAGAGCACTATCAAAGCCGTCCTGGTCATCCACATCCTTCATCCCAATTTCATCAGCCATGGTCTTAAGCAGAAGCTCTTCAAGATCTTCTTTCGAACTCCACTGCTTTATTTCAATATTCTTATGTCCGCCCTTTGCAATCTCTGCGATTACATCGTCATCCTGCTTTTCATCACTTCTGGTAAAAAGCTGGGAAAGCCTCACATCTATTCTCACATCGTCAGATTTCTGCCTTCTGTTGATGGTCAGCTTCCCATAATGTGGACACACTTTAGGAAATGCAGCATCTTTCAGTTCAAGCTGCAGCATATACACAAGATCTACAAATGGACGGCCAGCACCTATTGGCGGAAGCTGGTTCGGATCACCAACAAAGATTATTCTCTTTGCACGCTTTAATGCCTGAATCAGTGCTCCAAACATCTCCTCTGTGAGCATTGATGCCTCATCAATAATAACAGTGTCCGGGACATCTTTATAGTCAAAGTCAGACAGAACATATCTCATGTCCACTGCATCAAATCTCTTGCTTCTCACAAGAAACTGGGCAACATTGAGCGCAGTAAAATCTTTACCTTCATCACCCATGCTCTCCAATAGGCGCACTGTTGCCTTGCCTGTTGGTGCAAGAAGCAGTACCCCTCCGGCCTTTATATCCGGATGTGAGCACAAAATGGAAAGCACCGTGGTCTTACCAGTTCCCGCATCACCGATAAGAACCGATATCCTGGATTTTGCCAGTTCCTCCAGGCACGCAGCCTTTTCCTGTCTGGCCTTAAGCTCTCTTTCAGATGGTTCTTCCACCTTTCCTGTGATCTTATCAATTGTATTAAACTTGTCGTCAAGAAGCTTTCTCCAGTCGGCATCTACCTTTAGTTCGGGAGCATTCAAACGTCTGCCTATTCGCTTTTCTATAATGTCATCAAATTCCTGTATTCTTGTCAGCTTATAGTATTCCATACCGCTCTTCATCTCACGTCTAAGAATCTCGGGCAGCATATATTTTTCCACAGCATTTACAATGTCCGAAGTCACAGGGCAGGCAGGATCGAGGGTTACTTCCGTCATCTTCTCAACAAGCTGATTACAAGGAAGAATGGTATTACCAGCATTTGCCTCTGATTCCATCACACTGATAGCAAGAGCCCTTATCCTTCTCTGATCATTATCTGAAGTGAGCTTTGTTGGTTCCTCTAAAGGATAACGTTCCATGATAGATTCCACAGGAAAAATTGCCCTATCTATCTTCTTCATGGAAACATATAGTTCTTCCTGTTTGAGCCTTGTTCTCTCGTACAAGAGATATGGATTCTCAATTATCTCAGTATCAGTCAACTCAATTTTCTTTTTTTCACGCTGAAATTCAAAGAAAAGCACCTTTGCCTGGTTTATTGAAATAGAAATCCTTGACAACAACTTGAACAGTGTCTTTCTTTCATCACTAAGGCATTTCCAAGTATGCTTTACAACTGGTGTAATCTTGGCTGCAAGATTAGCTGTCACAACCTCTTCCGGTTTAACAAATAACTGTTCAACCCTTTCCCAAATATCTGCCCCTTTCCCTACCTGCTCTCTAATCTGTTTTGCTATCAGAACTCCAAGTGGAATCTCAAGGGCTGTAAACATGGGCCCCAGTCCGGGAAATGCACCTCTGTCTTCCCAGACCTCTATTAGTCTTGCATTAAGCCAGTCTAAAACATTCGAATAATCTTCATCAAGACAGTTGTTTATTATGTCAAATGCCTTGATACACGACAAAATAACATCTATCATGGCATCATAACTAACATGCTCTGATGCGAAAGAGAATTCCGAAAAGGCATCCTCAGGTGCAAACACAATAATGCTGCCCAGATCAAAATCAGGGTGTTCATCTGAATATTGCATCATTTCCTGATAAGGAATTACAAACCCATCTTCATGATCAGGTCTGATGGAATGCCTGATGTGCGTCTCCCATGTCATGGATCTAAGAGGCTTATCATCAGTATGTTTGTGTTCAACTGCCGGAACAACTGCCGTAACGTGTCCCATACCGATTATCACACGCCTTGAATCCTCTACAAAAGGAACCTGTTTGGCATAAGCAACACATATGGATTCCTCTGGAACAATATCGCTATAGTAATAATCAAATATAGCTCTATGATTTGAAGCTTCCTGAATCCAATTTGTTTCAAAGCCTAATAGCGGTTCAACAGTCGGATCATAGTTAATCCCGAAGTTATCAGCACGCTCCTTCGCACCATCTTTCATCATCCAAGCAAATGGTCTTGATGGAAACGAGTATGAAGGATAGACAATATCGGTCTCCATAAAATGGCCATGGGTATCTTTATTGTTCTTTTTGTAGGGATGAACTGTAGTCCGCACCAAATCTACAGGAGACATAAAGGCACCACCCTCGCTTATGCAATGGACTTTTTCCTCATTATGTTCCATACACTGTCCGCAAAGTTCACATTCTACAGCATCATTGCGATTTTCATATATATTCCTCAGTCTTAAGCATGAATTATTAAGATCTGGATTCTGACAGATTGTCCCATCCCATCCATGATCATGCCAGGGTACCCTCAAAGAAATATGCTGTGCCATCAAAAATCTCCTTTTAATCGTTGATTACACCGAGTATCTCATAATTCCATCCCATGAACTTAACTATGTCTCCCGTCCTGTGCCCAAGAAATGCTTTGTGAAGCGGAAACCTCCCAGGCTGCAGGGTATTGTCTTTTATTTCATCAGAATTGATCTTTTTGTAAGTTATAAAACTCCCTTCTCTTGCCACATCATCATCGATATCTTCATCTGATTCAGACGATTCGGATTCTTCTTGATCCTCTTCCACATAATAATCTTCTTCGTTCTCAGGATCTTCATGTTCCTCCTCATCTTCCACATCTTCTTCAGTTTCTTCGACATCACCTGCGGGATGAAGAAGTGGTCCCGATACCGATGAATCATATAATTCTTCTGCTTCATCAGAAGGTGTTCCATACTCAGAGAGAAGTCTTAGTATCTCCTGCACTTCTGCAAGATGAGTCTGGGTAAAATGGATCCCCATTTCCGAATCAAACATTATTGAGTAATCGTCAGCTTCTTCTGATATATCAATCGTCAAGATAGCACATTTAATCTGCTTCTTAAACTCATCCTTATTGGCATCGCGCATAGCCTTATATCTTGCAGAGCAGTTCCTGCAAAGACATAAGTTAAGTTGCGGCATTTCGATTCCAAAGTTGGCTATCTGGTCCACTTCGGTAAACGCAACAGGTTTTCTGCACATCTGGCAGATTCTGACATTTCCAGAGTTTGTGTACATTCCTATAGCATAAGCTCTGTCCGCTTTAGTATCCTTACTGATTCTAATCTGTCTCCACACCTTCCGGTATGTAGTCGGGTCTGCACAATAGAACTGTTCGCGGACATGCCGGATAAGATAATCTATATTTCTTACTCTGTTTGTAGGAAACTCATTATCCTGCCATTCATTTGCGTTGAAGAACTCCCCTTCATTGTCTTCATCTCCCCAGTCATCGGTGGAAGGATCTGTTATTTCCTTACCAAGATCCCTTGCCAGCTGCCTCAAAAGC
>JAEEGL013016714.1_pt1 | contig 16360 bp, 14 predicted proteins | sample 9134231 | NCBI WGS metagenome assembly JAEEGL01 (sample SAMN16246548, study PRJNA631951) | gut metagenome | biome: gut microbiome; feature: rumen; material: fiber-attached | host: Bos | place: Iran: Karaj | collected 2018-10
GCCGCGCGAGGCGACGTATCTGTCCATCATCACGGCAAGCTCCGCGCGCGTTACGGGAGCGTTCGGCTTCACCGATCCGTCGGTATATCCCTTCAGGATCTCCTGCTCCGCCGCCCAGCCCAGGTACTTCACGTACCATGCGCCTGCCTTCACGTCAGGAAACGACGCGGCGTACTTCGCCGTGTCGCTCAGATCCGCACCGTCGATCCGCGCAAGGATGGCGGCGATCTCCGCTCTCGTCACGTTCTCTTTCGGCGCAAAGACGGTCTCCGAGCGGCCGTTCATGAGCCCCGCGTCGAAGGCGGCGCTGACTTCCTTATAGTACCACGCCTTCTCCGGCACGTCAGTAAACGGCAATTTCCCGTCTGCAGTGTGCGCCGGAACTGCGGCAAGGAGCGACAAAAGCGTCGCCGCGACCGCTAATACCGAAACGATTTTTTTCATCTCATTCTCCCGTTTTTCGTTTTCTGATATAATGATACCACACGGAACGGCGTATTTCAAGAAAAAAAGGCGCGGCGGGACGACATATTCCGCCGCCTCTTGACCTGAGGCGACCTTTTGTGATAAAATAACGTCGAAAAGTAGTCGGCAAACAATAATATGCATTTGTATAAAATGGAGTCCGATATGAAAAATAGACTTTTTTCGGCGACAGTCGCCGCAGTGCTTCTTGCAGTCGCACTCACCTCCTGCGCGGCAAAGGTCAGCACCTCTCCGACCCCTTTGCCTGCGGACAAACCCTGCGCTCCGCTCGTCGGGATCCTGGATCCCGCGTCCGAAGTGCGCGGCGTGTGGATCGCCTCGGTCTGGAACATCGACTACCCCTCCTCCGCTCATCTGTCCGAGGACGAGTTGAAGGCTGAGATAGACGCTATAATAGACAACTGCAAAAAACTTTCGCTCAACACGGTCTTCTTCCAGGTACGCCCCGCCTGCGACGCGCTCTACAAGAGCGACCTGTTCCCTGTCTCGCGGTTTCTGTCCGAAAACGGGAAGCTTACTTTCGATCCGCTGGCGTACATACTCGACCTGGCGCATCACAACAAGATCGCCGTCCATGCGTGGGTGAATCCTCTCAGAGTCACGCCAGGCGCCGGTTCTCTCGACTCTCTTCCCGACGACAGTCCGGCGAAGGTCCATCCGGAGTACACGGTGGACTACTGCGGCAGGATCGTGTTCAACGCCGGTATCCCCGAAGTTCGCGATCTCGTGACGGAGGGCGTTCGCGAGATCGTAAAAAAGTATGACGTGGACGGCGTGGTCTTCGACGACTACTTCTACCCTTATCCGCAGAACGACGACAGCGGCAGACCCGTCCCCTTCGACGACGGCGAGACCTTCACAAAATACGGCTCCGCCTTCTCCGACGTTGGAGACTTCCGCCGGGACTCCGTGAACAAACTTGTGAAATCGTGCTACGACGCGGTGAAAGAAATGGACAGCGAATGCCTGTTCGGAATATCTCCTTTCGGCGTATGGCAGAACAACGACGGAGTCAACGGCGGATCCGACACCCGCGGCCTCGAGGCTTATAAGGAGATCTACTCCGACGCCTCCGCCTGGGTAAAGGGTGGATACGTGGACTATCTTTCGCCTCAGCTCTACTGGCAGTTCTCGTCTGCAGGGACGCCCTTCGGAACGCTTGCGGACTGGTGGAACGGTCTTCTCGACGGCTGCAACGCGACGCTGTGGGTCTCCCACGCGGCGTATCTCTACGAGGAGGGCGACTGGAGCAACCCAGGCGGTGAGATGGAGAGGCAGGTCACCTACGCCCGTGACGAGATGTCATACCGCGGAAGCGTGTTCTACGGCTACGCCGAGCTGAAAAACGACGTGTCCGGGATCGCCTCCGAGATACAGTCACTCTACGAGAACGAGATAATCTACCTGCCGCCCTCATCCACGGAGCAGGGTATCGTGATAGACTCTCACACAGACGGCGAGACTGTCTCCGTCGGGAACTGTGTATTGGGCGGTTCGTCGGATCCGGCCAGCCGTCTGTATCTGAACGGAAATCCCGTGGGACGGCGCAAAAACGGCGATTTCTCCGTGAAGGTTTACGTCGGAAGCGGCGAGAACCGGTTTCTGTTCACCCAGAACGGTGAAGAAAAGATGCTGATTTTGTACGGAAACTGAATTTTGCCCTGATCTCCGCGGCGGGCCGCGACCACGGCGTATACCGTTCCGCAAATACGGTCCTCACTCCCGAGATCATCGAGGAACACGGTCTCCTCAATGAGAAATAAACCGAAAAGAGAAAAACGGCGTCCGCACCGGTAACGGTGCGGACGCCGTTTTTTATGCCAAACTCGACAAACACCTACCAAACTCGTCAGACGGGGAAATTTTTAACAATTCCGGTATTGATATGTCCGCAAATCGTGTGGTACCGTTGCATTAAAGAAACGCAAATGAAAGAATTTCCGCATCTGATCGGTATTAATCTACATGACGTACACCCGGATCACGCCGCCGCCCCCGGCGGAGGGATCCCGGACCGGCGGTCCGCAGACCGGGCGTCGTCGCCCCACAGGGTTATAACACGGTCAACTGACCGTTTATTACAGCAAATCTTTTTTCAGGAGGATGTTATGAAAAAAAGGATTCTAAGCGCAATTATGGCGGCTGTTATGCTGATGGGCATGATCATCATGCCGGTGACCGCCGCCGAAGGTCAGATGCCGTTCAAGGACGTCAAGAGCGGTAAATGGTACTACGAGGCCGTCGAGTACGTATGGAAAAACGACCTTATGAACGGCATAGCGGAGGACAAATTCGCTCCAGACGATCCCATGAACCGCGCCATGCTGGTGACGGTCCTATGGCGCGTGGAGGATTCTCCCTTACCCACGGAAACTACGCCGTTCACCGACCTGAAGGCAAACTGGTACAAAGACGCGGTGGCATGGGCGTATGAGAACGAAGTGGTCAACGGAATGACCGGGACTTTGTTCGCTCCGACGAATCCCATCACCCGCGAGCAGATTGCGACGATCATCTACCGTTACGCCAGGTTCGCGGGGCGGGACACTTCCGCGGAAGGGGATACCAGCAAGTTCCCGGACGGCTCCAAGGTCGCGAAATACGCGAAGGAAGCTATGAGCTGGGCGGTGGGCGAAGGCCTCATCTCCGGGACGAAGATCGACGGTAAGGATTATCTCGACCCGAAGGGAAACGCGACCCGCGCGCAGGTTGCTACGATACTCATGAGGTATCTCGAGTCCGCGAAGGACCCCATGTATGACAAGATCGACGAGGTCCTGTACGATATCCCCTGCGACGCACACGGCAAGATCGACGTTTATTTCGGTCCCGGTGACACCCTGACCGAAGAAAACATGAACGCATTCCTCACCGAGCTGTTTGATCTCGGCGATGGCTACACCGTAATCGTTGACTCCGACGCGTTTGCCGAACTCAAGGAAGCATACGGCGGAGCGGGAGAGGGCGACGGCGGCTGGTATGACGACGTTCCCGTCACCTTCACCAACACCGCCACCGGCGAGACGACCACCGAGGAGATCGACCTCGATATCATCAAGACCCTTAACGGTTACTGGACCGGCGCCTTGAGCACATACGCGCTCACCTACTGTTGGGACGACGTTCCCGCCGTTGCGAAGGACGCGCTCAACAAGACCGAAGACATCAAAGATACCGAGATCCTTCTCGAGGGCGAGGAATATACTCCCGAGGTCATCGAGGCATATCTCCGCGAGGTGACCGGTCTTACCGACGCCGAAGCGTGGGAGTTCTTCATAGGAGGATTTAACGCCGATCTGCAGTACGACGGCAACGAAGTCAACCTCGCGCTCAGAAACGTGGTCGACGGACGAACTTATATTTTCGGTATGAGCGCCGTCTTCAAGATCGAGAGACCCGATCCGATGCACAGCAGGGTAGACGAAGTTCTGTCCACGATCCCCTGCGACGCGCACGGGAAAATCGACGTTCAGTTCGGCAAGAGCGATACGTTCACCGAGGAGAACATGAACGCGTTCCTCTCCGGACTGTTCGACCTCGGCGACGGCTATACCGTGACCGTTGATCCCGATAAGTTCGCTGAAATCAAAGAAGGATACGGCGGAGCAGGAAACGGTGACAACTGCTGGGAAGATATCGAAGTCACCGTCAAGAACAATGAAACCGAAGAGCAGATCGTCGAGACTCTGAATCTTGCTATTCGCAAGGATACGTTCGCATATGATACGGGTGCGGTGGAAACGTACGCGCTGACCGTCTGCCCCGACGAGCTGCCCGACGATATCATCACCGCCGCGGAGGCTGTCGCCGGCTACAGCGACGAGACTACCGTCACCATCCCGGGAACCGTGTATTCTCCCGCTGTTGTCGAGAACTGGTACCGCGAGACGACCGGTCTCGGCGAAGGCTGGACGTTCCACATGGCGTGGTTCAACGACGAGAACCCCTACGACGGCAACGAAGTCCTTCTCGTTCTGAAGAACGAGAACGTCAACGACGAGGGCAGAACCTACACGCTGGGTTGCAACGTCGTGCTCAGGATCGAGCCGGACGCCGTCGATCCCATGTACGAAAAGATCGAAAACGTTCTGACCGATATCCCCTGCGACGCCCACGGGAAGATCGACGTCCAGTTCGGCAAGAGCGATACGTTCACCGAAGAGAACATGAATGCGTGCCTCTCCGGATTGTTCAACCTCGGCGCCGGCTACTCCGTGACCGTTGATCCCGCGCAGTTTGCGACAATCAAAGAGGGATACGGCGGAGCGGGAAACGGCGACTGCCTCTGGGAAGAGATCGACGTCACCTTCACCAACACCGAGACCGAGGAGACGACGACTGAGACCCTTAACCTCTCCATCCGCAAGGATACGTTCGCTTATGACACGGGCGCGGTCGCAAGCTACGCTCTGACAGAATGCCCGGACGAGCTGCCCGATGATATCATCACCGCCGCGGAGGCTGTCGCCGGCTACAGCGACGAGACCGTTGTCACTCTCGACGGAAGAGACTATAACGAAGACGTTATCGAGGCCTGGTACCGCGAAGTTACGGGACTCGGCGACGGCTGGACCTTCCACATTGCGTGGTTCAACGCGGATCAGCAGTATGACGGCAACGAGCTTCTCCTCGTCCTGAAGAACGAGAACGTCAACGGCGAGGGCAGAACGTACACCGTCGGATGCAACGTCGTGCTGAAGATCAACGTTCCTCCGGCAGATCCGCCAACGTTCACGGATATCGACTATGACGTAAGCGAAGATCACGAGGGCGCCCTCATCAACGACGAGGCTGCGTTCACCGCATGGGTGCTCGAGTACATCACGTCCCGTTTTGAGTTCCCGCAAGATTCCATCGAGATCCACAACTACTCCGATCTCAAAGCGGCGTATGACGCCATGATCGCAGCCGATACCTACATGGCGGCCTCGACCATCTCCCTGACGTATCACTCCTCCGACGCCACGGCGGACGCCATCGACGCCACTTACGACTTCTACTTCGTAGGCGGCACGTACGTGGAGCCCGACGCCGATTTTGCGTATGAGACCTGCGATATACAGTTTGACGTCAGAAAAGTCGACTCCTCCAAGGTCATCAAGGACGGCGTCATATCCGAGGGAGAATACTTCCGCGTCGTGGCGCCGAAGCCCGAGCTCATGAACGGGCTGAAGAGCCCGAGAGGAGCGGCTGTGGAAAAACTCCAGCAGATCAAGGATACCGCCAAGTACTACTTTTCATGGGATCCTGTGCACGGCTTCAACATGGCTGTGGAGTTTATCGCTCCCGACCTGATCCAGACCAACACCGCGTACGTATACGACGGACGCCTTGAACCGAAAGCGTCTCCCGATCCCGAGCATCCCGAAATGGGCGACCCGTCCAATGAACTCGAGGATCCGACAGAATTCTACGGACCGCTGGACGGCTTCATGGGGCAGACCGCTCTCGTTTTCAGCGGCGCTCCCGTGGACGGCGAGAGGATCTATTACGCGATAGGTAAAAACGTTGAGACAGGCGAATATCTGAGAGGTCATTATTTCTTCAATGACTCCGAGAATGACGGCCACCTGCAGTACGGATACAATCCCACTTATTATCCGCTCGACGAGGAAATTGCCATTTCCTACGGCAAGGGCAACAGGGTGGTTTTCGAGTACAGCATCCCGTTTACAACGATCCTCCCGGAAAGCATGATAGGTCCCGACGGATCCGTTGTTGACGGTACGCAATACGGCGTCAACCTGACGATCTGCAACGGTTGGAACGACGTGCCCAACACCATAAGCGGCGAACACGGCAAGGAATACTTCGACCCCGCCAAGATTTCTCCCGTCCTGTTCGGCGATCTCGGCGCGTTCATGTATAACAAGAAGGAAAAGGTCGGCAAAGAGAAGGTCCTGATCAACCGCTCCGCCGCCGCGACTTTTATCAACAACTGAAACTGAAATAAATAAAGGAAAAGAGATCTCCGGGATTACCGGAGGTCTCTTTTTTATGGAAAGAGCGCTCCTCCAAGAGCACCCGAAATTTACGAATATTTCCCAGTACACGGGAGAAAATAATAAAAAACATTATCGGGAGGAGCGTATGAACACGGACAACAAAACTTACGCGAGATTCGCGGAGAAGAGGGCGAAAAAATCGCCCGTTTTGCAGAATTGCGCCAGGGCGTTCACCGTGGGCGGGGCGATATGCTGTGTGGGGCACGCTTTGCGGGTGCTCTGGTCCGCCGCAGGTCTGCCGGATAACGATTCCGGTATGATGGCGTCCGTCACGCTGATCCTTGCCGCAGCTCTGCTCACCGGTTTCGGCAGGTTCGACGAGATCGCGAAATTCGCGGGCGCCGGGACCCTCGTCCCCATAACCGGCTTCGCAAACGCGGTGGCCGCAACCGCCATCGAGTCCCGTTCCGAGGGGCTTGTGACCGGAGTCGGCGCGAAGCTGTTCACCGTGGCGGGGCCCGTCATCGTTTACGGCCTGTCTGCCGGGACGATCTACGGCGCTGTGTACTTTGTCCTGACAAGACTGTCCTGACGGAGTTTTTGAAAATGAGAAAACCATTTAAACTGAAAAATAAAATTTACGTCGTTGCCTCCGCCTCCGCGGCGGGACGCGACGAGGCGGCGGGGCCTCTCGGCGGTCTGTTCGACGTGACAGACACGGCGGACAACAAATTCGGGGAGGACACCTGGGAGAAAGCGGAGAGCACCATGCAGCGGCTGGCACTGGACGCCGCCCTGCACCGGGCGGAAATCAGCCCGGAGGAGGTCGACGCCCTGTTCGCCGGGGATCTGCTGGATCAGTGCGTGGGCTCGAACTACGCCCACGCGGAGTCGGGCATACCTTATCTCGGACTCTACGGAGCGTGCTCCACCGCGGCCGAGGGAATGATCCTCGCCTCCCTCGCCTGCGAGGCGGGACTCGGCGCTTGCGCGGCGGTGACTTCGTCCCATTTTTGCGCTGCGGAGCGGCAGTTCCGCTTTCCGCTGGAGTACGGCGGTCAGCGTACCCCCACGTCTCAGTGGACGGTGACCGCCGCCGGCGCGTTTATCATATCCCGGGAAAGGCGGGAGCGCGGCGTCCTGCCGCGGGTGACGGAAGTCATGGCGGGCAGGATCACGGACCGGGGGATCTCCGATCTCTCAAACATGGGCGCCGCCATGGCTCCCGCCGCTGCGGATACCCTGCTTCGGTATTTTGAGGAAAGCGGGGACCTTTCGGACTTTGATCTTATCGTCACGGGAGATCTGGGGCGGGAGGGGTCGGAGATTTTCCGGGACCTCTGCGCCGCTTCAAGTCTCGACGTCACGTCTCGCCACGCGGACTGCGGGCTGATGATATTCGACGGCTGCTCCGACAAGCACGCCGGAGGTTCCGGCTGCGGATGCAGCGCGGCGGTGATGGCGTCCGACGTGCTGAAAAACGTCCGGGAGGGAGTGCTCCGTAACGTGCTTTTCGTCGGCACCGGGGCGCTGATGAGCCCCCTGACGGTGAATCAGGGAAGTACCATCCCGGGGATCGCTCATCTTGTGCGGATCACCGGAGAGGAGGCGTGAAATGGAATATCTCAGAGCTTTCACCGTCGGAGGCGCGTTTTGCGTCATCGCTCAGATTCTGATAGACAAAACGAAACTGAGTCCGGCGAGGATACTCGTGGCGTACGTGGTCGCCGGGGTAATACTCGGGGGGATCGGGCTCTACGGCCCCCTCGCGGATTTCGCAGGAGGCGGCGCCTCAACTCCTCTCACGGGATTCGGTTACCTCATCGCGGACGGTACGAAAAAAGCGGTGGACGCCGAAGGCGCCGTCGGCATAATCAAAGGCGGGATCACAGCCGCGGCGGGAGGAATCACGTCAGCGCTCCTTTTCGGCATGCTTGCGTCTCTCGTATTCCGGAGCAAAATGAAATAAAAAAGCAGGACGTTCGCTATCGATCCCCGCCCTGCCGTTTTCAAGATCCATTTTTGATTTTCTTTTTCCTTTTCCCGGTAAATATGAGAAATGCCAGAACAAAAACAGCGCATCCCAGAAGCAATCCCGCGCAGTCGATCATCACGTCGGAAAACATGAGACTCCTTCCGCTGACAAAAGACTGGTGTATCTCGTCGGCGGCCGCGTAAGCGGTCCCGACGGAAAAAGACAGCAAAAGGGTCCGCAAAAGATCTGCCCCCCACGTCCTGAACGTCGACGTGAGAAGAATACCCAGCACGGCGTATTCTGCAAAATGCGCGATCTTCCTCACGGGATGATCGATCTTCATTATGTACTCGTTCTGCCGTTCCTGTTCCCATTTGTCAAAATCATGATGGACGGTCCTCGCCAGAGTCCTGTCGATCCCCCGGCTCATATCGGCCGACTTTGCGGAGTCGGCTGACGACATCACAAAAATCAGGACCATCCAGCCAACGGTAAGAACGGCAAGGATCCATTTAAGATTCTTTTTCAACTAATCAGCCCCCTTCCCCGCCGTCTGCTTTTCGGTGTATAATTTTACCATGCCGAACTTTCCGTGTCAACACCCGTTTTCCTCCCGGAAGCTGCTTCGCCGGGCGTCGGTGAATATGCACTTTATCCAAAAAACAACTATCCCAGCAGGGTATTTCGTGCAGGAGGCAGAAACTGAAAAAAACCTGTTGACAAAGGGTTTTTCCGGTCATACAATAATGCGGTGTCAAGAAAAAAAATAATCTCCGGAAAAGAGGACGAAATGGAACGGACTGCAAAATACACGTATAAAATCAACCTGAAATCCACGGACGACGTCCGCGAATTCACTAACGCCGCGTCACGGTGTCCCGGACACGTTTACGTCACGAACGGCGAAAAGAAACTCAGCGCCAAGAGTTTTCTCGGCGTCTATCTCGCAAAAACTTCATGGAGTTCGGTTTCCGTCGAGAGCGACTTCGACTGTTTTTACGACTTCAGAAGGTTCATCGTAAGGTAACCGCGTTCGCGTGAGAAGATCATAGCGGTGTGAGGCGAAAAGTCCCGCCGTTTTTTTATGCAAAACCGCCGGGCGAAGCCGTTTCTGGCTGCTCACCGGCGGTTTATTTCAATCCTCGAACTCGGCGCTGACCGGTTCGAATCCGATATGCTCTGAAGGATCTACGCTCTCTCCGGCGACACGAAGTTCAAAGTGGAGATGAGGCTCCTCCTCACATTCGATAAGCGCTGTTCCTCCCACGGCGGCGACGACCTGTCCCGAGGAGACCGCGGCTCCCTTCTCTATCCCTTCCGGAAAATCGGGGGAAAGATTGCGGTATACCGACTCAAATCCTCCGGCGTGAGATATTCTCAGAGACCACCCCATCATCGGGTCTTCCCAGACCTCCTCGACGGTCCCGTCGGCAACCGCCCGAACCTCTCCTCCGATCCCGGACTCAAGATCTACTCCCGTGTGAGTACGGTAATCGTTCATCGTCGCGGAGAAAACGGGCACTTTAAGACTGTGCGGGTTGATGAGTCCTCCGTCCACCGGAAGGGTGAAGGTCACCGTCTCCGGCTCAACGTCCGTCTTTTCGGTCTCCGGAGGCGCGGTTTCAATCTTATCTTTTCCGTCCTCATCGTCCGGGACGAGTCCGGCGTCCTCTTTTTTGTCCTTCTCGCCGCTGTCCCCGTCGTCCTTGCTGTCATTCTTCCCGTCTCCCCTTCCCTTTATGCCGGGGAACAGTTCTGAGATATCGCGAGTCTCGCGGCCGGTCGCTTCCTGTTCGGGCGCGGGGGCGGGTTCTCCTTTAGGTCTGCTTTTGTTGGCCGTACTTGTCACCGCAACGAGGATCGCCGCGGTAATGATCATTATGATAAAGCAGACGTAAAGAACTCTCGCTTGTTTCTTTGATTTATTGTTTGACATTTCTTTTTCCGTTCCTTTCTTCGGGTTGGACGTTTTCTTCAGTTCTATTCTTGCCGCACACGGGCGCGAATATTCACGATGCGATGAAAAGAGAAAAAACGGCGGCGCCGAAATTGAGCAATAGTATTGTCATCGGCGCCGTGATGTGATAAAATGATGTTGATACAGCGGCGGCATCGCCGCGGAAACGGAGGCAGAACATGATAAGGATCGAAAGATGTGCCGTCATGAATATGGAGGGAGCCATCCGCGGCGCGAGAAATCCCATGAACAGCTGGGCAAAAAGTGACTCGTACACCATGGAGGACGGAACTTTCGTCGTAGGGGACGTCGACCGGGAATTCGGCCACAGACTTGCTGTCGCCGGATCCGACCACAGAAAATTCCTCCGTCAGATCATCGTCTCCGTGGACATCACGGCGCCGCTCTACTGGTGGAAGGAGTTCGACACATACAAAGTGGGTACCGCAGCGAACTCCACGAGCACCATGCATAAGATCCACAGCAAAGAATTCGAGCGGGACGACTTCAGTCACGACAAGATGTCGGACGAAGCTCTCGCTTGCCTCGACAAGACCATAGAATTCCTGGAGGCGTCGCGGAAAAAATTCGTCGAAACCAAGGAAAAGAAATACTGGGACGATATGATACAGATCCTGCCGTCAAGTTACAACCAGATGAGGACGGTCTCCATGAATTACGAAAACCTCATCAATATGTACTATGCCAGACGGAATCACAAGCTGACCGAGTGGCACGAATACTGCGCGTGGATCGAGACCCTGCCGCTGGCGGACGATTGGATAATAGTGAAAGATGAATAAAAAAAGTTGAGAGGCGGCGCCTCTCAACTTTTTTCTTTTTCAAGTTTCTCGTACAGTTTTTTCGTCTTCCTCTTTTTCACGAAAAGAGGCACGGCGACGGCGCTCACCACGCCGACGATCGCGACGGAAAGCAGAAAATAGTCGACCCATCCCGGGACGTTTTTTCCGAAGATGATGCTGGTCCTCACCCTCTTGTAGGTGGACGTCATCTTCACACATTTCTCTCCGCCGTATCCATCCGCGTCGTGAAGGGACCCCGGAGCGTCGCCGACGGTGATCCGTTCGTTCGATATGGTTATGAGATTATTCGAGATAATAGCGGAACTGTCAGAGGTCACGGTGAGGTTCACTCCGTTCAGGTTGGCGAGATAATTCGCTTTGAGCGAACCGGTGAGCTCCACGCTGCCGCCGACAAGATTCACCCTCTCGCCCGATATCGCCACCCCGGAATCGGAGGAAGCTTTGAGACTGCCCGCGGTAAACGAGATCTCCGCTTTGTCGGAGCGGATCGCGGGGCCGCTCTTCCCTTTTATATCATAGTTTCCTCCGAGAAAAAGCGCCTTATGGTTAACGTTGGAACTGTGGAAATACATCCCGCTCTCCCCGCCCTCGATCGTTATCCTGCCGTCTCCCTTGAAGGTCAGAGATCCGGAGCAGGACAATCCGAACCGGGCCGCCTTGATCCGGCACTCGCCCTCGATCACCACGGATGCGCCCGCGGGCGCCTTGATCCCGAAATCACTGTCCGTCTCAAGATCAAGGTCGGAAAGCGTCAGCACTTTGTTCACGTTGTCCCAGTCGAATCCGGGGCCGATTACGTTCCGGCGAACGTTGATCAGATCCACCGTGTTCGTGATCCGCGCCGCGGCGCCTGCCGCCTGCGGCAATACAAATACAGTTATGAATACCGCCGCCAAAAGAGCGGCCGCCCTTTTCATCTTCATCTGGTCCCCTTCTTTCCGTTTCCCGCGGAAGCGCGGTCGGTTTTTTCTTTCTTTTCCGCACGCCCGGCCACTGTTCCGAGAACGTACGTGATCCTCAGAACGAGCGTCTGGCAAACGGCAAGCGCCGCGACCTCCGGAACGAAGTTTATGACCTCGTTCTTAACCACCGCGGCGCAGAGCACAGCGGCACACAGGAGTATCGCCGAGCAGATCACCGGCGCCGCCAACCGCAGAAGAACAGGATAACCCGACGCAGGCCTTTTCTCCGCGATGCTGACAAGGATCGGCAAAATAATAAAGAAAAGCATTACCGCGCACATGATCCACGTTACCTTTGAAAAATGGAAAAAGTTGTCCTTCGCCCATGACAAAAATTCCGGCTCCGGCTTTTTTCTGAACGGGAAAAGGCCGAAGGTCAGCACGACGACAATACCAAAAACCAAGCCCAGAGAAGAGAGGATGAGATCGATACGGAAGAACAGTTTTTTCTTTCCTTCCGGGCACTTGACTCCCGCAACGGTCAGCGCTGTATAACACAAAAAATAAACGATACTGAACGGGATCACTCGATCACCACTTCCTCAAGCGACCTTTTGGGAACAAAATGGAGCCCCTTGCCGTCGCGGAAATATTTTACGTCTCCATCCTTCACTTCCGTTATGAGAACGGTCTCGTCAGGAGTGCCCAGCGCCAGCACAAGCACCGGCACAAGTCCGTCCGGGACGCCGAGCGCTTTTTTTATTCCGTCCCGGTCGAAGGAGCCGATCATACACCCTCCGTAGCCGAGCTCCGAGGCGGCAAGCATTATAACCTCGGCCGCAATACCGACGTCCATTTTCGAGTAATCGGTCTCGGGCGAGACGGAGGTATCGTGAAGTATAACGATATACCCCGTGGGCGTCCTGCCGTCGGGCGGCAGTTTTATATCCCTGAAATAACCCGCCCACCTGGTCAGAGGCAGGACTGCGTCCGTCTCGTCTCCGGCAACGATACGGTATTTCAGCGGCTGAAGATTCGCCGCGGACGGGCAGTACCGCGCCGCGTCGATGATCTCACGCATGACGTCGTATTCGATAGGCCGCGACGGATCGAAGGAGCGGTAGCTCCTGGTGGCGGCGACGATCTGTTTTACCGTTTCAAAGATCATTCTTCTCTCCTTTACGGTCTTTTCATTCTCCTTATAATAATACCCCATCCCGAGGAAATAATCAAGCGTTGATTTTGCAAAAAAAAACGTTCTGAGTAAATCACCGGCTGTCCGGAATCGAATTATTCCGGTTTTTCAGGCAGAGGAAAGCAAAAAGCAACCGGGCAGACTATATGTCTGACCGGTTGCTTTTTTCGCATTTGGAGCTATCTCATTCTACGACAGACTCGCCGCTTCCGTTCTGTCCCTCTTTCCGGGAACGGAATCAGTCAAAATCTACGCCGGATGCCTGCACGAGACTTGAAATATCCGTAATGAGATCAGTTAAAGACTTCATCAGATCCTGGGCAAGTTCCGTGGCGTTAGGATCGTTTTCCTCAATTTTACCGTTGATGAGGTCTACAATGCTGATACCCTTGTCACCGCTTGCAGATTCGCGCGAAACGTCGGTTTTTCCGATGAATGCGGTGATCTCTGCCGCGATATCAAGTCCGAACTGCTTCAGATCAAACGCAAGCATAAAGGAGACTTTGTCGCCTTCCTTGCTGATCTCCGTGCGGATCGGGAAATCGATATTCTGACCGTCCGCAGAGACGATCAGTCTGACGTTTGCGGACAGCTTGTTGCCGGTGTGCTCACCGTCGAATTCAGCCTTCAGTGCACTGACCTCATCGGAGATATCAGCGTCAGGAACCACGACTTCATCAACGAGCAGTTCAACGCTTCCGTCAAATTTGTCTCCGTTCGTATTGCAGACGTACTTGACGGGTATGTACGCGATCCTACCCTCCTGGTTTTCACCGGAAATATAGAAGAGAGCCTCGGTGTTCTCACCGGGAGCGATCTCGGTGACCGCGGAAATTGCCTCTTTCTCTCCGGAGAACACGTATTCTCCGCGAACGACCTTGTCGTCCTTGCTGTAGAACGCGGCGGTCAGTTTCGCATCGTCGGGCATATCTTCCAGCGAGTCAAGGTCGATGTCGTCGAATTGTTCCTCCATCTCGAGTTTCTCATAAAACTCGCGCATGATCTCCATATACTCCGTGATAATAGATTTGAGATCTTCTTTGTCAAGCGTCAGAACGATCGCTTCCGCTCCCTTGACCGTCTCGCCGAGGACGGAGACGTCGGCAACGGATTCGGCGACCTTGTCATCGGTGACGTACTTTTCGATCATCGCCTGGAGTCTTTCCTCAAAAGTACCCACGGTCTCGGAATACTTTTTAAGCAGATCCTCGACCTGTTCCTTGATCTCGTCTAAGTCTTCGATCGACGCAGCTTCCGCAAGATCGTCGACAGATCCGTAGAAGAATACGTCGGAGATGCCGGGGAAGGTGACGAACAGTTCCTTAAAATCGTCGAGTTCAAGGCGCGCCTTGAAGTCGGACGTTCTGTACTGCGCGGCCAGATCGACAAGGACCGTGGCAAATTCCGGAGCAAACGAGAATCCGAGATTTGCGGTCAGGGTATCTTTGAGATAATCCGGCGCGTCGATCTTTGCGGACAGACCGAGACTGTTCGCGTCGCTGACGTCAAAATCGCCGAGGTCGCAGGCAGGGAAAACTTCGTTTACGAGAGTCTCTGCGCTCTTGACGAATTTTTCCTTGGGCGTCAGGACAATATCGTCGATTTTATCGTCGATATCATCGATTTTGTCTTCGATATCATCTATAACAGATGATGCGACGCGTTTCCCGGTCTCTTCCTCGTCCGAGTCCTTTTTCCCGCATGAAGCGAGTCCGGTCACCATAGAGAAAATCATGGTGAAAACAAGCAGCAGTGTTAAAAGTTTTTTCATTTCATTTATTTCCTTTCTCTGAAATAATACCATAGCCGCAAGACTGCTTGCGCTGTCTTGTGATTATATATTGTATCATACTATTCGAAACATGTCAATATTCCCCGAACCACAAACCGGACGCATTCACCCTGCGGCGAACCACCCGATAACGCCCTTCATCTCCAGGACGAAGAAGGTCACGCTTCCGGCGATCACCGCAAGAGCGATCACAACAGACAGAACGGTATTCCGCTTTCCGAATGCCTTCCCGTCGCTCTTCGGAAGCATCTTCGCCGCTCTCATAGCGGTAACTACCGGCTTGTAAAGCAGAAGCGAGAGACCCGCGTTCAGAATAGATTTTGTCAGATTGAAGGGCAGAAGCAGTTTCGGGATAAGTCCCGCCACAAAAGAGACGTCTGCATTCGGGGCTCCGATTTTTGCCAAGTACAAGGGCGTGAAAATCAGATTTGCGCCCATCATCACCGCCGTCATGGCGGCGACGCCCGCGCCGAGACCGAGAAGCGCGCCGGAAAAGTTCCTTCTGTATTTATATACCAGCGACGCCGCGCAGGCAAAGGACGCGCTGGAAAGGAAATTCATGATAAAACCGTAAAATCCCGTGTCGCTTACGGATACCATCTCAAGCAGCGCGGTGATAAGCGCCGTGACGAGCGCCGTCACCGGTCCGAAAACCATCCCCCCGATCGCAAGGATCGCGTCCTTGGCGTCGAAGGTGAGAAAAGGCGGGACTTTTATTCTGAAAACGAACACGGAAATGTAGGCGAGAGCCGCGAAAAGCGCTCCGCCGGACAGTTTCAGGATAATCTCGCGACTTCCGGTCGCAGTCTTTTTATTATTCATTACAATACCCCTTTCAAGGAAACGGGGAGTTTTTGAGAAAAAACGGTCCCTTTGAAACAAATCCAAAGGGACCGATAACCGTTTTCTCAACTTATCTTTTCTCATCCAGACTCAGGTTCGGATTGCTCCGAGTAACCAACACTGTCGGTGCAGGAGTCTCACCTGCTCGGCGCGCCGCTTTTAACAGCGCGTTCGCGGACTTTACCGCCGGTACGGATTTTCACCATTCCCCAAAGATAGTTTTTTATTCAGTTTTTGTCAGGAGATTACTCCTGGATGTCGGAAACGACGCCGGAACCGACCGTTCTGCCGCCCTCACGGATAGCGAAACGGAGACCCTTCTCGATAGCGATGGGGGTGATGAGTTCGACGTTCATGTCGACGTTGTCGCCGGGACGGCACATCTCAACGTCCGCAGGGAGGGAGATGGTGCCGGTAACGTCGGTGGTTCTGAAGTAGAAC
>JAEEGL011798073.1_pt1 | contig 16359 bp, 25 predicted proteins | sample 9134231 | NCBI WGS metagenome assembly JAEEGL01 (sample SAMN16246548, study PRJNA631951) | gut metagenome | biome: gut microbiome; feature: rumen; material: fiber-attached | host: Bos | place: Iran: Karaj | collected 2018-10
ACAAGCACGTTGTGTATTCCCAGGAGGATTCCGACCAGCTCCATGAGCTGCTGAGGAACCCCATGCTTCAGACGCTCATGCCCAAGAATGTCAAAGGCAGGCGTAACCGTATGCTTGTCTGGTGTGTCAAGGAGCTGATTCGCCGACTGGAGAATCCTGACCTGAAAGGCCAGCAGACAGTCCTCGACTTCGCTTCTGCAGAAATCGAGGAACTGCGCCAGGAGGTGAGCAGGCTCCAGTCTGCGGCGAACACCATCAATGACTTCATCGCCACGATGAAGAGTAAGAAAAACAAGTGGTGGAACATCTTGTAATAATAAAAACCTATGGCGTATGATACAGAATATTATCCTTTTTGTGATCCTTGCAGCCACGGCGGTATTCTCCGTGATGAGTGCTTTTATGGAGAAAGGTGACTATCTTTCGTGAGTTTCGACCGAGTTTGATTGTGTTACAATTATTTAACAGTTATGGAAGAGAAAAAACCTCAAAAAAATACCCAAGTTGCTTGCATATCTCAGGATATTTTTGTATCTTTGCACCATGATAATGGTATAAAGAAAAATAATTATGGCACAGACAATTACAGCCGAACAAGAACAGCAGCTGAAGGCCATTACGCTGGCCAGCGGTATGAACGCCTGGGAGTTCACGCAGTCCAGACCCAAGGACGCCCAACCTTGGGTAGCCGCTGGGATACTCTCGTGTATGAAGAAGGGCTACCGTCTGGATCTCCTGATGATAGGCTGGGAAACGCGAGAGCTGAGATCAGCAGCGAGGCAGAACGACTCATCGAAGTCGCTAAGAAGGTAGGTGATTACATACCTTCCACCATTTGGGAAACGTTTGGCGACCGCGAAAACAAACCAAGTGGTGAAAGTATCGTCTTCCTTGACGAGAGAAATAAGCGTGTAGTAAAGTTCAAAGACCCCTTTGCTTATGTATCTTTGAAGAATGATAACCCTTATCACGCGCTTTATGAGCATCATATTCATAATCATTTTTTCGGTGACGCAAGCTATCGCCTTTTAGGTGTTAGTCAGGATCCTGTTAGCGGAGGTGTCCGATTCGCTTTTGAACAGCCTTTCATCTATGCAGAAGATGTTCCTACGAAAGATGAAATAAAGGACTGGTTCAAGGAGCGAGGCTTTGAACTAACTCCTGATGGTTTCTGGTACACCGACGGTTATGTTTCCTTTACCGACGTGTGGGGAGATAATTGTATCAAGGACGATAAGGGAGATTTGCATTTCATCGACCCTATCATCAAGTTCGAGCAGGAACCGAAGCAGGTTATCGAGCATTACGTACAGCAGCAGAAGCGGGCCGAGCGTGAGGAAAGGCTTTCCAAGGCCGGGATCACCGTCGGCAGCCGGTTCAGGATTGACCGCCTTTGTTCTGACAATGATCTGGAGATTACCGCCATTGACTTAGACAAGGGAACGGTAACCTTCCGGCATCCCTACAGCCCTGAAGCCCGCAAGGGCAATAACGAGACATTCAGCTGGCCGCTTGACGGCAAGCAGGGAATGTTATCGGAGATTATGACCAACAGGGCCTACCGCTGGATTCAGACGGACGAAGACAGGAATGATATCGTCATCCCGCAGGCCAAGGCCGCCATTATGGAACGTGCAAAGGATAAGTCACGGGATGCAGCCTTTACGGATGCACACGTAGCAGCCCTTGAAAGATACACCACCCTCTTCCCCGAACACGTCTCACGGGAGCTGATTTTCCGCGACCTCGTGGAGGGTATGCGTAAGCAGATGAGGGAGGAATTTGTGCCTGACAGGTGGATCGATGATGTGCGTGACGAAGCCATCGGCCTCGCCATCGGCGAGCGTCGTGAGCAGCAAAGTGTCGGACTTAGCCGATAACGCCCATGAAGCCGTACACTACGCACGTCTGTGAGGGCTGTGAGCAGTTACGCAACTGCATCAACGGTAAATACTGCCTGAAGCTGCGCAAGTATGTGGAATGGAGCAAGAAGAAAGATTGTGTCTAATTAAAATATATGATTTTATGAGAAAACTTTTACTATCATTTCTTATGGTGCTTCCGGTGGCGGCCATGGCCGACAATACCGGTAAGTGTGGCCCGAATGTGAGCTACACCTTTGAGGAGTCCACCAAGACCCTTTATATCAGGGGTGAGGGAAAGATCCTTGACCCCATTCCCATCGGTATCGGCTTTGATGCTTCTGCCGATATCATGTCTTTCAGTAATTTCCAGACGTGGGGCTATGATGCCCTGGACGGAGGTTTGACCTTCGGCGCTTCCGGTTCTGAGGGAAAGGCCGTCACCCGCATGGATGACGTGTGGACGTATGGCCAGCAGCAGTACTGGACGAAGAACCCCATGAACTTCGTGGCCATTGCACCAGCCAGTTCCAAGAGTATTGTTAAGAACACCGTCAAACAGGACGAAACAAGCCTTGACGTTTCCGTCACTATGGGTGTTATCATTCCTACGGATGCAGCGGATCAGGAGGATATTCTGTTTGCCGCTTCCAGCGACATAGGGAAATATGATAATGACGGTATTGTGGACTATGATTTCAGTCACGCATTATCCCAGATAGTCTTTAAGGGAAAACTCCCTGCCAACGGTGCCGTTACCAAGGTGGTGATTGAGGAGATCACCCTTGGAAACATTGGCAGCAAAGGTGCATTGACCTACGATAGTAACGGCTCTTTCTTTGCAGGAAAGAATTATGTCAATACCGCCGATCCAGCCGTTTACAGACTGGCAGGTGAAGATCTGGAGGCAAACGTGTGGGAACGGGGCAAAAACGCCACCGCAGGCGTTCCTTTCGACCTCACGAAGATAGACAGCGAGAAAAGGAATGTCTGGTATCTCCTTCCCCAGCGCACCGATGCGTGGAGTGCCACCAATACCGACGAGCTGAAGGCCGGAGGTATGACGAGCGCACCCGCCGTAGGCGCATACCTGAAACTCCGTGTCAGGCTGGAAAAGGACGGTGACGTTATTCTCAGCAGCGATGAGAGCAGCGCGATCTATTTCCCGTTCCATGCTAATTGGGACAGGAATAAGCGTTATATCTACACTTTTGAGTTCAAGGGGCCTTTTAGTCCCAACACGCTTACGCCTATCACCTATAGCGTAGCCACTGCCGACTGGACGGATAAGGAAACCGAAGATGAATTTGCCTTCACCCGTGCCGCCGAGAAGGAGGAGGATGCAAAGCTGACTCCCTGGTGGAACTTCCGCGACAAGATTGAAAAGGTTGTCATCGAAGAAGGAATCACGGGTATTGGCTCATACGCTTTTTATGAGTGCAAGCATCTTCAGGAGGTTTCCATACCTGAGAGTGTGAAGGAGATAGACGCTTACGCCTTTGCCCTTTGCGAGAATCTTGGAAAGGTTGATGTGAAAGGAGCAGATAAGGCATCAGATATCGGAGCTTTCCTGTATTGTGACAAAGCTGCCTTCAAGGGTGACTATAAGCCGCAAGATCCTCTGGTGTTCAATGAATACCTTATTTGTGACAATGATACGATTGTCACCATGAAGGATTATTTCATTATCAAGGACACCATGAAGATTGAAGCGACGGGGCTGATCTTCGCCACGAAGACAGACAGGCATCCCGTTCTGGCTGTGAACACCAACGAAAGTAACGTAGCTTTCAGCTCTACCCTGCCATATAATTTCGGAACCAGCTGTGACACCAAGGCGTATGATGGTTTTGACAACAGCAGCCTTTTCACTCACTCCTGGACTTCGCCGATTGGTGACTATCTAATCACCTTAAATAAGCAAGGAGCAAGATTCTATGCTCCGAGTGTTGCCGAGGCGATGCTTCTGCAAAACGCCAGCTACCATATTAACAGGATGCTCAAACAGATGAAGACCTCCGGCGATAATGTCAAGTCCATTACCAATAATGATAATTCCGCATGGTATTGGTCAAGCACCGAGGACGTAGAGGATCCTGCAAACATGGCTTGGGCCTGTAATATGACCACAGGAGAAAAGGAGTCTGCCGCCAAGTCAGCCCGCCACTCCTTGAGAGCCATTTTCCAGTACCCAGATTTCCACGAGTTGTTAGGCAGGGGTTATCCCGACCCAACTCTGGCTATCATCCCCACAAAGATACAGAAGCAGACAGACAGTAGGTATTACTACACCTTGTCTGGCCAGCGCGTCACCAATCCCAAACGGGGAATCTATATCAAGGACGGCAAGAAAGTCATTATAGGATTATGAAGGAGTTTCTGAAAAAGCTGAAAGCCTGGCAGAATGTCATGGATAGACAGGAAGAAAGGCGCGAGGAGGAAGAAAAGATCGACCTCCGGGAAGATGGCCAGTCTGCCGGTGTAGATGTCAATGGTGACGGTATCGTTGACGGGGAGGATCAGCATTATTCTCCAGACAAGAAACAAGGCTCCGATAAGGAAAAGAAGGAAGCCGAACATCACCGATCATTTCACAGATGATGATTTTGATTCACTTTAGTGTTTTTACTTTGCCCTGGTCACGGGTTGGCCGGGGTTTTTATTAACCCTTAATTGTAATTTTTATGGATAAGAAATTATTTATTCAGATTATTAGCGAACTTCCGAATCAGTTTGATTCGCATAAGTTCATCAGAGCGATGCTTAAAAAGTATTCGCGTGAGTATGGTCAACTTCTTGTTGACTACGGTAATGTAAGAGTAGTAAACTCCCAGATTGCTCAGTTTATTGCTGACAATTCCGAAGAGTTTGAAGTTAAGGCACTTGACCCCAGATTCAAGAGTGTTGACCTGTTCCTTAACAATGTTCCAAACACCCTTTGGGAGAAAGTACAGTAAGAAAGAACCCCGTCACGGCATTTTGCTCGCGGCGGGATTCTCATATAGAAGGATTTGGCTGAATATCCGTTAGTCGATCAGGTCGGTATGTGCATCTTCCTCACTCTTCAGAAGATGGTCTTTGAACTTGTTGGCCGCTTCCTCATTCTCTTCGAGGTTGTTCTTGCGGCAAAATTCCTCAAAGTCATCCTTCATCTGCTGTGAGTGATGCTGTACATACTGGAGATGCGTAATCTCACCTTCATAGAGCATCTTATCAAGATCCTCTTCGTTGTAAAAGTCTCTTAGTTCTGTCACAATTTTAATCTTTTATATTAAACAATAAACTGTATTTTCTCATCATCTCGTTATCAACGGGCTTTTTCGTGTCAACAAGCGTTCCGAAGCCTGGCACCCGAACCACACCGCCGTTGATGGGATGATCCAGCGGGAATCCGCAGTGTATGCAGGTAGCACGTTCCTCCCTGTTATATTGCAGGCAACGGGGACAGATGACATAGCCGTCCATCTTATTCAGGCCGTAAGGATGCAGTACATCCTTTCCCCATTGTTCACCCGCTCTGATGGGAGGCAGGTGGCCGATGGCCTCCATGACTGTCTGGTACGGTATCTTCCCGGGGCCTTCGCCGTACTGTCCTTCAGGGAGTGACCATTTGGAAACACCCTTGCGTATTCCGAGGAATATCACCCTGTGACGGTTCTGAGGTACGCCGTAGTCGGCAGCGTTATGCACCGCATATTCCATGTCATAACCTGCATCATCAAACGCCTCACGGATCCACCTGACAAACGGGCCTTCTTTCTCTCCCTTTTTCTTACCCAAACTCAACAGGCCGGGAACGTTCTCAACCAGAACGTAGTCGGGCTTGGCCACCTTTGCGTAGTAAAGGTAACGAAGCGGAAGCTGGTTACGCTCGTCGTACACGCTCCGTTTCTCGTTGGCCATGCTGAAACCCTGACAGGGAGGCCCGCCGATGAATATTTTTATGTCGCCTGGCCTCACACCGCAGTATTCCATCCATTCCTCCGGCTCCATATCCAGTATGGAGTAGCAGAAGAGGTTAAGGCACGGCATCGGCTCAGGCACTTCGAGCCAGTTGTCAGGGACACCTTTCGGGAACAGGAAATTTTGTGTCTCACCATTGTTAGACCACTTCCTGATGGCGTTGATGGCCTTGGTATTGTTCTGGTCCACCCACAGGTGGCTCCATGTCTTATAGCACAGGTTATACCAGTACGTTGCCAAAGCCTCCGGGCTGATATCCATCGCAGAGATACACTTCAGCCCCGCTTGGATAAATCCAAGAGAGAAGCCGCCACAGCCGCAGAAGAAATCTGCAAATGTGTAGTCCAGCTTAGGAAACTGGATAGGCAGCTCTTGTGATGTATGGTTTTGTCTGGCCATAAGTTATCTTTTTAAATATTTCAGTTTACCAACACGCCGGAAGGGATATTTCGTACCCCGACCTCATGTTTATATCTCACCACCACCCCAGGATGCTCCACGGGATCTTCTGACGGCACGAACATGACGTTTGGACTGTGAATGAGGATATTCAGACATCTGTCCTCGTTCATGCCAGCGTCGATGTATATCTCACGGCTCCAGTAGATATGCTTATCGGGGTCGCCGTCGATACCGTCCTGTAACAGCTTAGTCAGGGCATCCACATCCTCCTGGTTCTTACAAGGGAGGTGTTTATTGAGATTATCGCACAAATCCTGCATACTATTCATATTTTGTGAAGGTGATATGCAGGCTTTCGCCGTGACGAAGTTGTTCAATGGCTCCTATCAGCCGCGTCGTGAGTACGCCGACGGTTTCACCCTTACTGTCGGCAAGGTCATTCTTCACCAGACGGTCACCCTTATGCAGGGAAATATTACCGCCTTCATTGTCGATGATATATTCAACGGATTTCATATCTCAAAGAATTTGTTATAGTTAAACCCAAGATGCTCGTTTGAAGAGACGTAGCCAAGCTGGTTGCAGATGATTTTCGTCTGCCCTACCTGACAGTCGATATTGGTGTGGCTATGACCATACACCCAATAGTCGATACGGCTGTTTCTGATCAGCTCTTCGAGGTCAGAGGCAAATGCCGATCGGAGAATACTGTTCTGGTGTTGCGGCGCAACCGTCTGCAGGGACGACGCATGATGGGTGACCACCACGATCTTATCAGCCGTTGATTTCTCCACGGCCTCGCGGATGAACCTGACGCAGTTCTCGTGTTCCTCGTTGTAGTGTCGGGGTGTCAGCCACTCGCCATTATAGCCTATCTGGTAGAAATCGCTCATTCCCTGCTGGATTCTCTTCTCCTGAAGAGGGTCGAGCTTTGACCAGAGCGTAGAGAGGATAAAATCAGTATCACCGATATGCACCACCTTGTTATAGTAGTAGTGAATATTCGGACGAAGCTCTATCTGCCAGGAGTCACCATAAGCCTTGATGTCGTTGTAGGCATAGAACTCGTGATTGCCGGGAACAATCAGCACCTGAGAATATTTCTGGCTCAGTTCCGTCAGGAAACGACGGCGAATGAATATGGAGTCTTTCAGGTACATGATATCACCTGCCAGCAGAAGTATATCTCCTGTCTCGCCGTCAAAGAAACCATGTATATATTCCTGATTCAGCGTAAACTCCAGATGAAGGTCGCTCATATACTGTACTCTCATAATCAGTCCTTTCTTTTATAGAGGTGTGAATACCATTGTCCATTATATATAGGGAGCTGTTTTCTCTCAGCACCCTTCACGAAGATGTCAGAGGTACGGGTGATATGCACGTCCGCACGAGCATCCAGCTCCCGCTTGAACTTATCGTGAATATCCGCGTATTTCCAGCCGTAGCGGTCGTGGAGCTCCTTGAAAGGTTGATTAAGGGCCACGCCACCGGCAATCGTCTTGTTATAGTAGTTTTTAAGGCAGAAATCCACGATATTAAAATCTTCTATTTCCTGCCGCTTCTGGAAATCATTCACCCTGGCACGGTATTCCACCATCTGGCCGGGCTTAATCTCAGGGAACAGGTCTTCTTCGGGTGCAACACGGCACACCATTGTCTGCCCGCCGTCGCGGAAAACACCGTCACCTTCAAGATGTGGCTTTCTGAAGTGTACGAAGGCTATACCGTCCTTATCCCTTGCTATCCAGATCGACCTCATACTAATACCTTTTCAAATTATTTCGTTATCTCCACTTCGTCACAGAAATGACGCTGACCGTCTTTCAGTACCACCGTCAGGATATCCGGGTCAGAAGGTTTACCCTCAAAGACCCTATCAACCTTCTTTAATGGGAATATCCCCGTCTCGTCATGGTGGCTCAACAGACGTGCAAACAGCTCAGGATCCTCCGCAGGGGCTTCCTCCTGTTTTTCCAGCACGTCGATAGCCATTTCAATGGCACGGGTGCGCTGGTTATCCAGCCAACAGTGACCGCCGTAAGGATATATCTGCCGTAAGAATTTTACGGCATCCTTCGGAGCCATCTGGCCGCTACTCTCATCCATCGTCGCCATCGGCACGGTCTTCTCGCCGATAGTGGACAGGATGCAGTCAGCAAATTTATCGTCGCCCTCCTGACGATATTTCGTCGCAAGGCGTCGGGCGTAAGCCTTTACACCTTCATCGTTGTGCTGCAAAGCCTTCTCGATGATTCTGATGATATCCCAGAGTTGTTTCATATCTTATTCTTCTTTTTTATATTTCACCGTCACGCCACTCTTCTTCATCAGATCTGTCATATCTTATCCTCCTTAATGGTTATATAATCGTTATATACTTTCCAGATATCGTACAGGTTTGCCCGTCTGCTCTGCATGGGCAATCTCACGCTTAGTACTCTCTCCGATGTAGCCGCCGACATTGATAACAAATATCTCGTCGGCCATGTCAATCTTCTGGAGGTGCATCTTGTCAAGCATTTCCTTCGTGCCTGGTTTCCACACCTCTTCATCGCCAGAGTGACCAAATAGGCCCACACTGATAACTACATTCCCTTCAAGGGTCAACCGCTTCTGCTGCTCTAAGAACTGCTCCTTGAAGCGGGTACTGCCGCAGAGCGTTATCACCTTCAGCTTTTTCTCATCATCATTTCTCATACCTATCCCTCCTTTATATTTTTTTCTGAAATTTTCTAATACTACTTCGTAATCCTCATCATCTAATAGACCAGTGTCTATCCTTTTTGTGTCCATAAGGTTTCTTAATAATCTGAGATCATCAACGGTAAGTTTATCAATACCTTCGTTGGTACGCTGGTCGTCATCCATCGTTGACATAGGCACCTCTTTTTCACCGATGGCAGAAAGGACGGCATCAGCAAACTTTTCGTGGCCTTCACTGTAGTATTTGTCGGCCAACTTGCGGGCATAGGCTTTCACGCCATCGTCCTTGTGCTTCATGGCCTTGTCGATGATGTGCACCACCTCCCATTTGAAGTAGTTGTTTCCCAGTTCTTCAAAACCATTTAGGAAGTTCCGGATTACCTGACGGATATATCCGTAAACAAAGCCGGTATCCTTGACGGTTTTGTGTTGAAACTCACCGAAAAGTTTGATGATTACTTCTTCATCAGTCATCTTCTCTTTTTCAACTGCTTTCACAGATGTGTTTATCAGTTTAAAATTTTCTGCATCCCAGATATATCCATTCTCCTTGATTTTTGAGAACAGCAGTTCCTTCTCTTGTGGTGTCGATGGACGGAAACTGTCATCATCGAGGCATCCAGTACCGCCAGGAATGAACTCTTTGGCGAAACCGGCATAATAGTGGTAGTGACAATCGTAGGGCTTATATTCGCTTCTGAAGATAAAATACCAGTTTTCGCCATCCTCGGTGGTATAGGTGAGAAAATCGCCAGGCTTAGCATCCTCCACCCTCCATGGGCGAAAGTGTTCCATCAGAAACGCGCCAATTATCTCGGGCTGACCGTTGTCATCCCTTACAAGGTATTCATCTTTCGGTGACAGATACACTTTATCTTTGATAAACTCTTTTTCACCGTTGGCATTATATATGCCTTTAACGCATACATACCAGGTGTCTTTTTTGATTGGAACCATGTTCGTCATAACTGTATATTTAAGTCCTACTTCAATATTCTGTCGTTTTTATACACTTGTGCAATGCCTGATTATCACAGTTCCAGGCGCAGTCTGCTATGTTCACCCTATTCCTAACTTTGTTATACACCCTTCTGATGGGCAAGTAGTGTGCGCCACGCACCCCCGGACTTCGCAGGGAGTACCAGGCAAACCTTTCAGGCAATAGCCCTTATGATGATATCCACATCTTTCGTCAACCATATATTTTTGATTCAATGCTCATCATTATCTTAATCCTCTCAGTCATGTCGATACGAAACTTCTCATCGTTCACCTTACCGAATTTGTTGAAGCGCATCAACGTCTCTTCTTCCAGTTTTATATTTTCCCCCTGCCCCAAAGCAGCTTTGGCCGCCATGATGGCAAGTCGCTGGTCATGGAACTTCACTTCATCACTATCGGGGAATGTGATAATCCACGTTCTATCAGTCCTTACACGAACCGTATTTCCGAGTGTTCCGATGGTTTTGTATTTGTTCGACATAACTGTTATTCTGACATTTTTGAACATCCATTCTATAAATAGTCAGGTGGGCATTGATCAAGACCACCGTGATAGTTCCAATCACCAGCGTATTTCCGTTCAAAATGACTCTCAAAGGCTTCCACCTGTTCCTTCCGGTTAGAAATCCTGTTAGTACACAAGAATCGTCTTATGACCTTCTTCTCATTGTCTGGCATTTCTCTGAAATACTTAATCTCGCTTTTCGGATCATTCAGGATATTTAGCCAGGCTAAAGAAATGTCAATATTAGCCCACATGGCATAGTTCGGTAATCTGCCATGGAGCAGGAAATACAACCTCTCTCGCCATGATGCACGAAGAATCTTTTTTTTTCCAGATTTTGTATTAACCATAGTTAATCCTCCTTCATCAAATTAAGTTCCTTATTGATGCCGTTGAGCCGGAAGGCCTGCTGCATTTCATGCACGTACTTCACCATTGTACGGCGCAAGTCACCTCGGCGCAGATCGTCGGAATCTACCGACTCGATCTTCAAGTCGAAGAAGCTGCTGTTTTTATAACTGAGGGGAACGATTCTAACATATGCGTTATCCCCTTCCCAGAAATAAAGGTCTCTATCCTCCCAGCCGACAACCCGGCGTGGTGTAAAACCGAGTTTCTTCAGCATCTCTTCGGTCAGCTCTATTGGTTCTATATTCTCATTGCCGATTTCCGTCAGCAGTCCACCGACATAGCACTGGATATAACCAGGACCTACGGCCCATACCCGTACTATCTGATGATGCTTCTTTGAATATACGAAGTCATCAATCATCAATTTCTTCAGTTCCAGTATTGTCATATTTCTACGTATTTAGTCTTCGATAATACCTATGATTATGCCCTCAGAAGTTGTAACGAGGGCACGGCCCACACTTCTTTTCCTTCTCTCGGCGATAAAGTTAGAAGCAACTGTTATTTTTTTATTCATTTCTTCCTTTGTCATATTCAATCCTTCTTCTTGTAATACTTGAAGAATCTGAGCAGACAGAAATGATCAAGGTTCTGACAGTCACGCGCACAGACATCAGCCTCTTCAGGTAGCTGGTGCAATACCTCGCACACAGGGCCGGGATCGGCTTCAAGCTGTTCCACGATAAAATCAAACGCCTTGTCAATATACTCCTTGTCAGTCATATCCTTCAATAGTTAAACAGTTGTTCGGGGTCTTTGAAATCCTTCAGAAGATACGGATCAACATAATACTTACCAACCTTATAGTCGGCATACTTGACCGTTTTCTTCTGGAAATACACCTTTGTCTCAGGGTCAGTCTCAGGTACGAGCCACCAGTAATATATATCAAGGTCATCGGTCGGCTTATTCCCGAACTTTGACCTGAGCTTCGGCACAATCTGGTCGCGCTCGAACTCCACATAGTCACCACGTCCACCATGAACGATGCGGTTGTAGCCCGTTGCGAACAGCGTCCCGTTCTTCAGATATACATCCTGTTTTATCATACCGTATTACTTTGTGTTATCACCGGAAGAATTTAATCATCCTCCGATATCTGTTTATCAATCCATTTCTTCAATGAGTTAAGAATACTCTCAGCGGAGCGTCCCCTTTTCTCGCCAGAAAGAATCTGTTTCTGTACTTTCAGCAGCGCGTCGCGCTGTGCATACATAATAGAGGGCTTAAACTCCAGATGATCCAGTTTCGGATCACAGCAGTTGTGTATCAGCGTCTCGCAGTTGAACAGGATGCGCCCGATACTCCCGCCATAGTTGGCCTCCTTAAATTTACGCTTCATAAACTCATAGACCACCAGACGGTTATCCCTTGCTTCGTCATCCAGCTCCTTAACGATCTTATCCATCAGTTTCCTATCAGGATCACCTTTCGGCCAGTCCTTCCAGTCTTCTTCGGCATCGAAGAAGCTACGAGTATCGAGCAGGTTTTCCATTGCGTTGACAAAACCCCTCACCCTCTTGAACTCTTCCGGCTTCGCCTTACAAACCGTCAGCTTATGTTTTGTTACCGTCATAGTCCTTTGGGAGATTCAAGTCCAGCCAATACATAATATCAGGCATATTCCAGCCACCCTTATCATAGGTCTGCACGTCATGATGACGTTTCTTTCCCGTAAAGATATCCTTCCCATCCCAACCTCTCGGATCAGGACGATGGCCGAAGCACACCCTCAAAGAGGAATTATCCTTTGGAACCGCTCGCGCCAGTACAATCACCTCACGGTCAATATCCGGGAGATCATCACCCTGGGCATCTTTCCAGAGACCATCCTGCCGCCAGACGGCACCGTCCACGAAGCCGTTACGCTTCATAGTGGTGGCAATATCCTCGTCCACCTCCTGCGGAAAGCCGACATAGGCGTTAGCCGCTTCCAGAATTTTCGGATCAACGTCTTTTCTCATATCTCTTCGTATTCGTCAAAATCAATCTTACCAGCCTTCATCAACCTACGGTTACAGTCTATAAATGACTTTTGTCTGCGCTGTAAAGACAGGCAGAAACGCTCCATATCCTCCCGTGAACCTCGAAAGTTCTCCAGAATAAGAGCCACCGTGTTATTAATAACAGGCACGGGCATCCTTCAATATTCAAAATCTAAACCATCAGCAGCGAAGGAGATTGTCTTACGACTTTCACCGGGTCTGTATTCAATAACCTTCATATTCTTCTGAACACCATTCACATATCCCTTTAGGGTGACGGTAACAACATCTTCCACGCTTTTACCATACAAGGAAACCGTAGCAGTCATCAGGTTACAGTCAGCAGAAGAAGTCAGGTCATAGTTCTGTATCTTCGGATTCTCGTCGGCATTACTCCATGCGCCTGGCATTTCGTTCACCTTAACGCCATCCATAAAGATGTCACTATATCCATCCACACCCTCTACGGCTGTAATCCAGATGTCTGCATCCAGTCCGGCAACATTCTCACCAAATTCCACCGTGATACGATGAATACCCACTTCGGTCTTCTCGTACTTCGGATCATCGTCCTTGTCATCACCGCCACAGGCAGTAAAGAAACACATTGTCACTACGGCCATCAAAATCAAGATCGGCCACTTCATAAACGTCTTCATATGCGCCTATATTTAATTGGTTATATACTTTCTACCGAATTGCACAAGGTTTAAAACCTCTTTAACGGTCACGGCGGTAGGTGTCCGTGTCGTGTGCCCAGCCAGTCAGGGTAGCCTTACCCAGAATTGCCATGAAAAGATAAAACAGAATAGTCATAGTCGTAATTGAATTAAATGAAACTTTTGATGATACATAACTTACACTTTTAAATGTTATTGAGAGATTATAGTTCACTTCACACTAAACGTACCAACGGGAATCACAGAGGCACTGATGATACTCATATAGAATATACCGTACTCGCCGCTCTTAACCTCAGAGGCCGGAATGGTCAACAGATAGGATTGCTCCCCGTATTTATGACCCTCGAAAGTCACATAGCCCGCCTTCTGCGCTTTCTCGCTGCCTAACAGTGCCGGTTCAAACTGCGTCCACTGGATGCGCCTGTCCTTCTTCGACTTCTGGAAGCGAACGATGCGGTACATTTCCATCGGATCAGCCTCATTATTCTCGCCCTTGATCAGCAGCCTTATATCACCGGATGTTTTCACCTGATAAGATGACTTTCCACCATCAAACACAATATCCATTCCCTCGACACCTGCCAGCACGTCTGCCGCACTTGCCACGCTGCCTATACTGGAGGCGGTTCCCATCACACGCACACCCGTCATCACTCCTGAAACGGATCCTGCCGTCGCCACGCCGAGCATACCAGCAGCCCCACCGATCCGGGAAGCGGCTCCCGCGATCTTAGCAAACTTGCTCACCTTGTTCTGGTGCTTCTGGATGTCGCCGTTCTCCTTCGGCAGCACATCATACGTTGATTCACTTGTCAGGATGCAGTAGCTGTTGATAAACTCCGGCTCCTGGACTGTCACCTGTGCATAACCGCTAACGGCTGCCAGTAACATCACGATATTCAAAACTAACTTTTTCATATTCAAATCCTTTAAATTAATTATATATATTATCTCTTGTTTTCTACTGCAAATATACTCATTTTTCTGCACTATATCAAGGGAAAAACCCTATACTGTGGTAGGGAAAACCCTATTGTTTCACTTTCGCGCAAAATGACTCAAAAACGGCCTTATACACGCTCTTTTCTGCTGCAAAATTACAAATTTTTCTCGAAACCACCAAATTTTTCCCAAAATATTTTTGTATTTCCATATTTTTATATATCTTTGCAAGCGAAAATACATCTGATTATATATTTGGATATACGAAAATAGAAAAATTGCCGTAAGGCGAGAGGGGTTCGGGGCATACCCCGAAGTGGCTAACACCAGATCATCAATCCGCATGGCGAACAAGACCATTGACACCCCTTATACATCTGAAAAGAAAACAACTTAAAAAAGTTACATTAACTATATATTAAAAAATGTACGCTCGCGGACATATATAACAAAAAAAATATATTAATATGGCAAAGAGAAGATTCAAAGTAGATGTAACCCTCACCGCTACCTACGAGATGGTGGTTGATGACGAGATTTTCAACGAAGAGTTGGCCAAAGGAATCTCCAGCAGCTTCCACGAAGTAGAGTACGACGAAGACAAGCCCGCGATAGAGGCGCTTGTGGAGGATGTTGCCGGTATGTATCTCCAGTCGGGAGGCGACGGCGACCGCATGGAGCCTTACGGACATATTGCCCACGAGGGTAACGAATACCAGGTGAAGATGTCCGAACAGGACAAGTCACCTTACTGCAATGGCATCACCATCAAGGAAATTGGCGATGACTATCTGGAATTTGAAACAAAGGAGATTGATCTTTAATTATTGACGATTATGATACTTACCAAAGTAACATTCACAGGCATTGACGAGCGCACGGATTTGAAGCGCGTCAAGCAGTTGCAGAAGAAATATCCTTTTGCAGAGTTCGGAGTCCTGTTGTCCTATGACTGGAAAGAAAACGGCCAGCGGTTCCCTAACCCGGAGATCCTTGCCCGATTGGAGAAGCAAGGTCTCAACCTCTCAGCACATTTCTGCGGACAGGCCGCGATAGACCTTGCCATCGGCAAACGCTTCAAGGTTCTGGAGCAGTTCAGCTCGCACATCAGACTGTTCCGGCGCTGCCAGCTCAACCTACGGGCAAACGGACTTTTCTCAAATTTGAGAAAGCTGCCGCCCATCCCGTATATCAACGAGGTCATCGTACAGATGCACACCCCGGAGCTGTGCGAGCAGTTCCTGTCAGGCGAGCGTCCCAAGCACCTCTCTTTCCTTCTGGATGCTTCAGGTGGTGCAGGCATTGACACCCCCATCCAGATTCTCACCTCTCCCGGCGCACATATCGGCTACGCCGGAGGCATCGGTCCCGACAAGGTGGAAGGGAAGTTGCTTACGCTCCTTGAATACTACTCCAAGGAAAAGTTCTGGATAGATATGGAAACCCGTGTACGCACGGAGGAATGGCTTGATCTGGATAAGGTCGAGCAGGTACTTGTCATCTGTGAGAGACTTCTGAAAGAACATAACCAGCTTTAACGATGGAAGAGTATTACGAGCAGGTCAAGGCGAGTATTGCAAAAATCGCCGCAGAGAAGCCGAACACCCGTATTGTCATCATCACCGATGGCAAGACTACGGAGCAGATAGACTTTATCTTCAGGTGCGCCCAGGAAGCAGGTCTCGTTGTTATCAAGGAATCCCATGCAGACATGGAGAAGGCTTTAAGGGAGAAACTGGCAGAGCATATAAATGCAGAAGCCTTTCTCGAAGACCTGCCCCCCGCACACGTCAGCAGCAGAGGGCTGGAAGAAGGCAAGCTGCCGCCCCTCTACCCCGCCGACGATCCGCGTCGTCAGCAGAGACGTGACCAGCGCGAGCAGATGAAGCTACGCATGA
>JAEEGL013533866.1_pt1 | contig 16359 bp, 9 predicted proteins | sample 9134231 | NCBI WGS metagenome assembly JAEEGL01 (sample SAMN16246548, study PRJNA631951) | gut metagenome | biome: gut microbiome; feature: rumen; material: fiber-attached | host: Bos | place: Iran: Karaj | collected 2018-10
GAGAAACAGAGTTTGTCCTCACCCGGCCTGAGGGAGCAGAGGTTATTTGAAAGGGCCTCCGGAAGCATCGGTATGGTCCTGTCTACAAGATAGACGGATGTTGCCCTGGCGTAAGCCTCCTTGTCCAGGACAGACTGCGGCCTGACGTAATAGGACACGTCTGCAATGTGCACTCCTATTTCTATATGGCCGTTGTCCAGAACCTTGTAGGAAACGGCATCGTCGAAGTCCTTGGCGTCAGCCGGGTCTATTGTAAAGATACAGTCCTTGCGCAGGTCCTTTCTGCCTTCCAGATCCTTTGCGGTAATCTTCTTTGGTATCTTTTCCGCCTCAGCCTCCACCTCAGCAGGAAACTTGTAAGGAAGACCGTATTCTGACAGTATGGCGTGCATTTCCGTGTCGTTCTCGCCCGGCTTTCCAAGCACATCCACAATCTCTCCGACAGGAGTCTGGCTGCCTCTCGGGAAGTCCTTGACCAGAACGGCCACCTTCATTCCCTGCCACTCTTTCTGGACGCTCTCATACGGGACTTCTACATCGTAGTGCATGCTCTTGCTCTCTATGATCACCCAGGCGTGCTTTCCGGTAATCTGCATCAGCCCCACATAAGGGCGGTCGGATCGGGAAACAACCTGGATTACCATACCCTCCTTCCCCTTTTCAAGATTCTTCTTCAGGACAGCCACCCTCACGATATCGTTGTTGAGAGCGCCCTTCATCTTTCCTTCCGGAATGAACACGTCTTCTCTCTGGTCTTTTTTACCCGTAGGCTTTTCGCCTTCCTTTGGTGCCACCCTAACGAACCCGTATCCTCCAGAGGCTATTTCAAGCACTCCTTCAACCTCTTCCAGCGAATGGCCCGCCGAGAAGGAGCGAATTCCCCTTTCGGCATCGCGACCCATAGTCATACCGCGGCGACGGCGAGATTTCTGTATTCCGTAAACCGCTGATTTTCTCTTCAATGATGGTTTGTTTCGTTTAGCGGATTTTCTGCTCATATCAAATAATCATTATTAAACCCTTTCTCGGCGACGCGAATTTGGGCAACCACAAATTTAACAAAAAAGCAACCCTATTTGAAAAGAAAAAGCCGAGAAGTTATCAACTCCCCGGCTCTTGTCTGTCCTGCAGTATCCTGCTTACTTCTTTACTGGCTTTTCAACTTTTTTCTTGTTGATGTCATACATTATAGGAGTAGCGATGAATACTGATGAGAACGTACCGACGATAACACCAAGAGCAAGAGCTACGGCAAATCCACGGATAGTGTCTCCGCCGAAGATTGCAATCGCCAGCAATACGACCAGTGTTGTGCCGGAAGTGTTGAATGTTCTGGCGAGGGTGCTGTTTACAGCGCCGTTGATGTTTTCCTTGAGTGTTCTCTTAGGATAGATTCTCTTGTACTCGCGGATACGGTCGAAGATAACCACGGTATCGTTGATTGAGTAACCGATGATTGTCAGCACGGCCGCGATGAATGTCTGGTCCACATCCAGGGTGAACGGAAGCACTCCTGTAAATATTGAGTAGAATCCGATCACGATGATGGAGTCGTGGGCAAGAGCGGCGATACCGCCGGCGCCCCAAGACCAGTTGGAGAATCTTGCGGCAATGTAGAGGAAGATGGCGATAAGGGCTATGATAACCGCATATACACCCTTTCTCTTCATGTCGTTTGCGATGGTTGGACCAACCTTGTCTGAACTTACGATACCGTTAGGGTTGTCTACTGTTGTTGTAAACTGCTCCTGGGTGAGAGGTGTCTCGAAGAAGCCCTTCAAAGCGTTGTAGAGCTTGCCCTCAACCTCCTGGTCAACTTCCTGTGAATTGTCGTTGATCTTGTACTTGGTAGTAAGTTTCATCTGGCTGCCGGAACCGAACTGCTTAACCTCGACGCTCTCTCCGCCGAACTCTGCGACAGCGGCCTTGCGGACATCGTCTGCGTTGACCATCTTGTCGAAACGGAGAACATAAGTACGGCCTCCGGTGAAGTCAACACCGTAGGAGAATCCCTTTCCGAAGATGAATCCGAGGCAGGTCAGCACAACCACTACAGCAATAGCGTAAGTGGTCTTTCTCATTCCGATGAAGTCTATCTTCGTGTTCTGCAAGAAATTGCGTGTAGCCTTGCCCTCGAAGGTGATGTTCTTGTTTCTTGCAAGACGGCCCTCGAAGTAAAGCCTTGTGATGAAGATAGATGTAATCAGGGAGGTGATGATACCGAGGATCAGCGTGGTGGCGAATCCCTGGATAGGACCTGTTCCGAACACTGCCAGAACGATACCTACGATGATGGTGGTGATGTTACCGTCGAGAATTGCAGAGTAAGCGTTGCTGTAACCGTCCTTGATAGCCAGACGGAGCTGCTTGCCACTGCGAAGCTCTTCCTTGATTCTCTCATAGATGATAACGTTGGAGTCCACTGCCATACCCAGTGTCAGTACCAGACCGGCGATACCAGGCAATGTCAATACGGCTCCGATTGAAATCAGCGCTCCAAGAAGGAATACCACGTTGCAGATAAGGGCTATGCAGGCCGCAACACCGGCACCGCGGTAGAAGAACAGCATGTAAAGCAGAACCAGCACGAACGCGATCAGGAATGAAATCAGACCGGCGTTGATTGACTCCTGTCCCAGAGACGGACCGACAACCTGCTCCTGGAGAATTGTGGCAGGAGCCGGAAGCTTACCGGACTTGAGCACGTTTGCAAGGTCGGTTGCCTCTTCGAAGGTGAAGTGGCCTGAAATCTCGCTGCGGCCTCCGGTGATAGGCTCGTTCACGTTAGGATAAGAGTAAACCATTCCGTCCAGAACCACGGCAATGCTGCGGTTAACGTTGTCGGCTGTAAGTCTTGCCCAGGTCTTTGCTCCGTCAGGATTCATGGACATGCTTACGGTCGGGTTTCCGCCCTGCTCCCTGTAGGAGATGCTGGCATCGTTGATGCAGCTTCCGTCCAGAGGGGCCTTGCCGTCTCTTGTAGACTTGATTGCAACAAGCTCGAATATAGTGCCGGAAGCGTCAATAGGCTTAACTCCCCACATCGGGATAAGGTCTCCCGGGAGAACAGCCTTAACCTCAGGCATACCCAGATACTTGTTAATCATTGCGGTATCCTTGTAGTGAGCGTGTCCGATCAACGCTCCGCGGCCTCCCTGGTTAGGGCTGAGGATGGCCAGAAGCGGATGCTCTTTCATCAGAGCGATCTGGTCTGTAGAAAGTGAATCTGCAGATCCGAGCTGCTCCTTGACGGCCTGCGCGAGGCTAGTGGAATCAGGTGCGGCAACTGTAGAGTCTGCTTTCTGCTCGATGCTCTCGCTGCCGTTCAGGTTCTTCAGCAGAGCGTCTACCTTTGCCACTGAGCTGCTGATTTCGCTGAATTCGTAAGTCGGCCAGAATTCCAGAGAAGCGGTTCCCTGGAGAAGCTTTCTCACACGCTCAGGCTCCTTTACGCCAGGAAGCTCAACGAGGATTCTTCCCGCTGAACCAATCTTCTGGATGTTAGGAGCGGTAACGCCGAAACGGTCGATACGGCTGCGGAGAACGTTGAAAGAGTTGTCGATGGCGCTCTCTGCCTCAGACTTGATCACTGAGATTACGTCTGAATTGGAGCTTCCGCTCTTGATCTTGTCCTTCATCTCGTAGGTGGAGAACACAGATGCCAGCGGCTTGCCAGGGGCAACCTCGTTCCAGGCCTGCTCGAAGAGAGTGATAAAGTCCTGACGGCTTGTTACTTCTCTCTGTGAAGCAAGCTCCATGGCCTTTACGAACTCTTCAGACTGGTTGTTGTTGGAAAGGGCTTTGATAAGGTCCTTTACCTGCACCTGCATCATCACGTTCATACCGCCCTTAAGGTCAAGGCCGAGCTTTATTTCCTTTTCTTTTACCTGCTTGTATGTATTGCCGAAAAATACCTTCTTGTCGGCTACAGAATCCAGGTAATATCTGTTTTTAACTTTAATGACAGAGTCGAGATAATATGCCTGGTCAAGGTTTGAAACCTTGGCGAACTCCGGTTTAACCTTCTCTGCCTCAGCAGCTTTTTCTGCATATACGGCTGCTTTCTTCTCCTGATTCCTTGTTGCCCAGGTAAACGATATCTGGTACAGGCAGGCAAGTGCAATCAGGATTGCCAATACTCTAAAGAGCCCTTTGTTTTGCATTTTTTTGATACATTTTTGATAATAGGATGCAAATGTACAATTTTTTCGTAAAAAATAAAGTATTTCATACCTTTGTCAAGATGAAGAAGTTTATATCGCTGACAATTATAATCTGCGCCTGCCTGCTGCCGGCAAATAAAGCGGCGGGACAGACGGCTGAAGAAGGCGCCCTCAAAAACGAGAGGCGCGCCGATTCGCTGTACCGGGCATACGAGTTTTCAAGGGCCGCGAAAATCTACTCCCAGATGGCCCAGACAGCTTCTGCTGAAGACAAAAACCGCCTGGAAACCAAAGCTATAGCCTGCCAGAACGGAGAGGCTATGCTTCATTATGTCTCCACTCCTGTTGTAGTGACCAGAAAGACTCTGGACAAAAAAGACTTCTTCCTCTACTATCCGAACATCAGCGGCATCGGACACTTTGCCACAAGAGACGACGGGGCCGGATTCAGCGACACTCTCTTCATCCCGGAAAACAAGAACATCCTTTACTACAGCGCCAGGGACAACAAGGGCAAGTGGAGCATTTTCGTCTCCAAAAAGCAGGATGACGGCGTGTGGGGCGCTCCGGAGATTCTCGGCAAAAACGTCACCAGCAACGGCAATGACATATTCCCGTTCATCTCCCAGGACGGAAAGAGACTGTATTTTTCATCCAACGGCCACTACGGGGCGGGCGGATATGACCTTTATGTCAGCTACTGGGACGAAGACCTCAAAGACTGGGGCGTTGCCCAGAATATGGGATTCCCTTACTCTTCTCCGGGAGACGACCTGTTCTTCTACATAACCCCGGATGAAAAATACGCCGCATTCTCATCCACAAGGCTACTCGACGACCCGAACTCGCGTCTTTACAGCACAACCAGGATTGTCTGCTATGTGGTTGAATATGACAGAGACCCCGTAAAGCATCCGGCATCTCCTGGTGAAGTCTATAACATAGCCCGCCTGAGAAGCACCACCAACCTTACCCAAAAGCAGAGAGACTCTATGGGAATGGCTAGCGTGGACAAGGCCCTGGCCGGAGTGGACCGCAAGACCGGCATATCGGAAATGGACCCTAACACCAGAATGATCACCGAAAACTACACCAAGGCCGTTCTCAGATACCGTCAGATGAAAAAGCGCCAGCAGGTTCTTTCTGCCAGCCAGGACAAATACCGCAGCCTCTATTCCGCGCTTGAGGAAAGAATAGCCCAGGGAGGTGACAGCCTGGAGATGGCTTTCAGGAGAGATTCCCTCAGGGATCTGGCTCAAACCATTTCCGAAAGCGAAGCCGAGGCCCTGGACATTTCTTCCCAGATCAGGCAGGCCGAAGCCGAAATCCGCAAGACCGAGGAAGTGTTCCTGGCTACCGGAGTGTCGGTTCCGGAAAACACCCTTTTCAAGACCTCTGACGAACTTGCCGCCGAAGCACAGGACAACGATTCCGGCATAGACGAGGTGGATTTCTCCAGCATGCTGGATTCCAGAGCCAAAGTCGTAACGGACAGCGGATTCAAGATAGAAAACCCGAAACCAAAAATAGACCTGACCTTCAGGGTGCTGAAAAAAAGCGTGATGGCCGACCTCAACGACTTTCCTCAGGGGCTCAAATACCAGATTAAGCTGACCTCGTCAACCAAGCAGCTCCAGGAGACTTCTTTCAAAGGCCTTTCGCCTGTATTTGAAAGAAAAGACGCCGGAAGGTTTGTCTATAGCGTAGGTGCCTTCGACAAATACGCAGACGCCACCAAACAGCTCTCGAGAGTGAAGAAAGCGGGCTTTGCCTCGGCCTCTATCGTTGCTTATGAAAACGGCAGGGCTATTCCTCTTGTTACTGCAAGAAAGAAAGAGGCTGGTGAATCTAAGCCAAAAACCGGGCAGAAGAACGCAAAAGCCTCAGCCTTCAACGTTGCGGTCTACACCACCGGCTCAAGCCTTGAACAGCCTATTATGCAGGCCCTCTCGTCCGGAGGAAAAGACATCGCGAAAGTTGCCGCCGAGGGGGGATTCAAGTTCATCGCCGGACCATTCTCCTCCCAGAAAGAGGCAAACGCCCTGGCGGATAAACTGAAGGAGATTACCGACAAAAAAATTTCAGTTGAAGCGGTTTATTGAAAAAATGTTATATTTGCAGTCCATTTGAATAAACAGTATTCAGACAACGAACCACGGTGAGGTGGGAGAGTGGCTGAATCCAGCAGTTTGCTAAACTGCCGAACCGGTTTAACGGTTCCGCGAGTTCGAATCTCGCCCTCACCGCAAACAACTAGCCCGCAGACACTTGCGGGCTTTTTTGTGTCTTTCAACGACATAAGAACCTTCAAAAATCCCTCATTGAGGGAAATTATTCTAAAAACAGTCCCCCCATTGAGGGATAATTGCTATATTTGCATCACAAAACACTAGTTATGATAGATCATATTCTTTTAGAATTCATGGAAGCGATGCTCCGACAAACCCCGACGGAGTTCAGAAGATATGCTTATAACGACATCAACTGGAACAGCCGCATGATTGGAATCGTCGGAGCCAGAGGTGTGGGCAAGTCCACCCTGGTGAAACAGTATTTGCTTGCCAATCGCGACAAAGGCAAGTTTTTGTATGTCTCCGCAGATCAGATGTATTTCACATCACACACTTTGGCAGACCTTGCCCGCGAGCTTTCATTGGATGGCTATACACACCTGATAATTGATGAAATACACAAATATCAGGGATGGTCCAGAGAGCTTAAGAACATCTATGACACATATATCGGCCTTACTGTAATTTTCACAGGGTCTTCCATTCTGGACATTCTCCACGGAGAAGCCGACCTTTCCAGAAGGGCTGTTGTATATACAATGTACGGTCTTTCTTTCCGTGAATACCTTAAGCTGTTCCACGGCATTGACGCCGGAGTCTTTTCCCTGGAAGAGATTCTCAACCACAAGGTGGAAATACCCAATCTGCCACATCCCCGTCCTTACTATGAGCTGTATTTGCGGGAAGGTTATTACCCGTTCGCCGTTGAAGGCTCTTTCCCCTTAAAGATGCAGCAGGTAATATCTCAGACCATTGAATCAGACATCTCCCAGTTTGCAGACCTGAAAGCCGCCACCGCCAGAAAGCTCAAAAGGCTTATCGGGGTTATCGCGGAAAGCGCTCCTTTCAAACCTAATTTGTCTTCTCTCGCCACAGTTGTCGGAGTCAGCAAAAACAACATCGCCGATTATCTTGTCTATATGGAGCGCGCTGGCTTGATCGGGCAATTGAGAGATGCCACAGGAGGAATTCGCGGCATAGGAAAAGTGGAAAAAGTCTATATAGACAACCCTTCTTTAATGACTGTTCTCAGCGATGGCCACCCCAACATCGGAAATCTGCGCGAGACTTTCTTCTACACCCAGACAAGGGTCAAAAATGACATTGTCAGCTCCAAGGATTCAGACTTTGTAATAGACCGCTACACTTTCGAGGTTGGAGGAAAAAAGAAAGGACATCGCCAGATTGAAAACATTGAAAACGGATATCTGGTCAAAGATGATATAGAGTTTGGGTTCGGGAATGTCATTCCTCTCTGGCATTTTGGCCTGAATTATTAAGATAGACACTTGTTTCTGTTTTCTGTCTCAGCCATACCTCTTATACCCCTATTGAAGAAAGAGTCAAGCTTTTGACTCTTTTTTTATATCCTTTTTTCGTTTATCGGCTTTTATCCATATATTTGCAATGCTACTGGGAAGAGAAATACCCAGAGCAGAAAGGTAAGTTCATCTTTACGAGAAAATCTGGACAATTTTTTTACAGCAGATGGACCATCCGCTTTGGTATGTTTCGATGCCTTTTGTGGTGTCGTACATATAGGCAGGAGTGTCTATTGCTGTTAGCCCCGTCCAGAGGCTCTCGTAAGATAGGCTAGGTTCCTGCCTTTCTTTATGTAAAAAACAAAAGCCAAATCCGGAATCTGTAGGCACTATTTATTTGAACCCATAGATTGTTTTTTTCACAACACCTAATAAACAATCACTTAACATTATCAAAATCAACAAAACCATCGATATTATGAAAAGGTCAAAATCAAGCTACAATACTCCAGAAACGAGGGTTTTCATTATCCAGAGCGAAGGCTTTGTATGCCAGACTAATCTTGAACCGATTGAACCGGGCGAAGATCACGAATGGTAGATTATTTAACTCAAAGAATCATATTTTAAGAAATCTTAAAAAATAGCATTAACAATGAAAAAAGCACTGCTTTTCGCAGCAACGGCATTGATGCTGTTTGCCTGCAGCAAGGAAGATGAAATAACCGGCCGTCCTGATTATGGCAACTCGAACAAAGAGAAGGCCGTATTCTATGCAACAACCGAAGGAGTAGCCATTCCTCAAAAAGGCACGAAAGTCTATTCAGACGAAGAACTGAAAGTACTCTGGAACGAGAACGACTGTATCTCCCTCTTCAACAATGTCAATGTCAACGACAAATATATGTTTGACGGCGAAGACGGAGATAACGGTGGTGGCTTCTCTTTTGAAGAAGAAGGCACGGAGCCTTCTGTTCCAACTGACCTCGATCACATTTATGCCGTTTATCCGTATTCTTCCAGCACGGAGGCTTCTGTCGATAACAGCCAGGTGACAATTGCTGTAGATCTGCCTGCTGACCAAGCATACAAGGAGCACTCTTTCGGCATTGGAGCTAACACAATGGTTGCTGTAACTGACAACAACTTCCTTGGCTTCAAGAATGTCTGCGGCTATTTGAAATTCAGCTTCTATGGCAACAGCGCAATGGTAAGCAGTGTGACGCTGGAAGGCAAAAACGGAGAGAAGATAGCTGGAAAGGCCTATATCACTCCTTCCGTCAACAGCGTACCCACTATTGCAATGGACGAGGAAGCTACAACCAGCATCACCATAAACAGCACTGAGCCTGTAACTCTTGGCAGCAGCAGTACTGAAGCCACAGATTTTATCTTTGTTATACCTCCAACCACTTTTGCCAACGGATTCAAGATAACCGTCACCGCCCCATCAGGCAGTATCGTGGAAAAGACTTCTTCAAAGAGCCTAACCATCACCCGCAACAAGATGGAAAGCATGAAAGCCATATTTATTGAGTTCCCACCAGATGAACACGAGTATGTCGATCTTGGGCTTCCTTCAGGAATAAAATGGGCCACAACTAATGTGGGCGCCGAAAAACCAGAGGATGCTGGTGACTTTTTTGCATGGGCGGAAACTAATTCCAAATCTGATTTCAGTTGGGCGACATACAAATATTGCAATGGAACAGAAACCTCTATAACCAAGTATTGTATTTCTACAACGAATGGCACCGTGGACAATAAGATTTGTCTGGATGCTGAAGACGATGTGGCTCATAAGACTTGGAGGGGCTATTGGCGAATGCCTACAACGGGTGATTTTGAAGAATTAATCAACAACTGTACCTGGACCTGGACTACCCGAAATAATGTTAAAGGATATCTTGTAACTGGTCCTAATAACAACAGTATCTTCCTTCCTATAACTGGATACATGAAGGAATCCACTCATGGTGGCGCCACTAACACCGGCTTATATTGGTCTTCTTCTCTTGATTCGATCAGCACCCACGGAAGAAGATTAAGCTTTAATGCCTCTGCAAGGAATTTTGCTCGCTGTGGACGTTACTATGGCCTACCTGTTCGTCCTGTTTTTGGGGCTTTTGTCGCTGTTTCAGATATAACCTTGAGTAAGACAAGCGCAACGCTGAAAACTGGAGAGACTGTAACTCTGACAGCAACTGTGAATCCAAGCAATGCCTCGGATAAAAATGTTATTTGGACTACTTCCGATACCACTGTTGCTACTGTAAGTAGGGGTGTTGTCACAGCCATCAAGGTTGGAACAGCAACCATCACAGCCTTGGCTGGAGACAAGACAGCTATATGTGAAATTTCCGTTACGGAAAATCGCGAATATGTAGACCTAGGACTTCCTTCAGGGATAAAGTGGGCCACAAGTAACATAGGTGCAGCTAAACCAGAGGATGCGGGTTACTTTTTTGCATGGGCGGAGACCGACTCCAAATCAGATTTCAGCTGGGCTACATACAAATATTGCAATGGAACAGAAACCTCTATAACCAAGTATTGCATTTCTTCAGCGAATGGCACCGTGGACAATAAGATTAGTCTTGACGCGGAAGACGATGTAGCTCATAAAAATTGGGGAGATAAATGGCGCATGCCAACAAAGGATGAATATGAAGAATTAATCAACAATTGCACGTGGACCTGGACTACACAGAACAATGTTAATGGATACCTTGTAACCGGTCCTAATAACAACAGTATTTTCCTTCCAATAACTGGATACATGAAAGATAATACTCATCCTGCCGCCACCAGCGCCGGTTATTATTGGTCTTCTTCTCTTGATTCGACAAGCACTCACGGAAGAAGGTTAATCTTTAATGCCAGCAGCCATAGATGCGCTGGCGCCGGACGCTATTTTGGCATGGCAGTTCGTCCTGTTTATGGAGCAATTCAAGAATTTGTAGTATTCTACGACGATATCTTTGAAGCCTACTGCGTTGAACACTTTGACACTAATGGTGACGGTAAAATCAGTTTCACCGAGGCTATGGTCCCTACAAGTATAGACGTCTCTGGCAAAGGTATCAAATCGCTGATAGGCATTGAACATTTCAAGAATATAAATACCTTACGTTGCGACAATAATCAGTTGACAAACTTGAACATGACAAATAACTTAGTTTTGAAAGAATTGCATTGTAATAACAACCAGCTGACGAGTCTGGATGTGAGATGTAACACTGCGCTGGATACTTTAACTTGCGATTTCAATAAAATTACTAGTCTGGACGTAAGCAAAAATACTGCACTGGTCTATTTAGATTGCCACAAGAATGAGCTGACAAGCATAGACGTTAGCAATAATAAAATTCTAAAGGACTTTAGATGCGGATCCAACCAGATTACAAGTTTGGACGTGAGCAACAACACTGAACTGGTTTATTTCGGTTGCGGCGAAAACCAGCTGAAAACTCTGGATGTGAGCAAAAATACTATGCTTCAAAGACTAGGATGCTCTACCAACCAGATAACGACTCTAGACGTGAGCAAAAATACCGCTCTGACTTATTTACATTGTGAAAACACTCAGATTATTAGCCTTGATGTAAGTAAGAACACACTACTAGAAACTCTTGATGCTTGGCCACAAGCAGGTACACTTTATCGTTTGTGGAAGAAAGCCGGGCAGAGTATTACATATAGGTATGCCACCGAAACCATTATAGATCCTGCTGATTATGGAACCGAAATCATTGAAGTTGATTAAAAAACACAACACCTAAAATTAATAAAACTTTAAATTTTTTAAAAATGAAAACATTAAAAGCATTATCTTTTATCGCCCTTGCCGCAGTACTTTGTTCTTGCGGTGGAGGAAAAGAAGACAAACCCGATGGCCCAATAACACCATCTGTTGTAGCGGTCTCTTCTGTTTCTCTTTCAAAAACAGAAGCGGAGCTGGTGATCGGAAACACTTTGCAGCTAACAGCTACGGTATCTCCGTCAAATGCAACAGAGAAGAATATTACCTGGAATTCTTCCAACACAACAATAGCAACAATAACACCGACCGGGCTTGTAACCGCCAAAGCAGAAGGATCTGCAAACATTACAGCCTCTTGCGGAGGAAAAAGTGCAACCTGCAAGCTGACTGTCAAGAAACCCGTAATTTCAGTAACTTCTGTTGAATTGGATAAACAGGAAATTACTCTTGATGCAGAGGAAACCTATACTCTTAAAGCAACTGTCAAGCCAGACAACGCAACGGACAAGACTGTTACCTGGGCTTCATCCAAACCAGATGTAGCAACAGTAGATAACAACGGTAAGGTTACGGGGGTAAACAATGGTATAGCATCCGTTACAGCAACTAGCGGAGGAAAATCTGCTTCTTGCAAGGTAAATGTTGTTGTAAAGGTTAAATCTATCACCCTTAGTCAGACATCAGCAACCATTACAGTAGGTCAAGAACCTTTAACTCTCACCGCAACGATTTCTCCAGATAATGCTGCAGACAAGACTGTCACTTGGACAACGAGCGATGCAACAGTAGCAACAGTAAACAATGGCGTGGTTACAGCTGTCAAGGTTGGCACCGCAACCATTACCGCAACAGCTGGAGATAAGTCTGCGACCTGTGAGATAACTGTTGCCCCAACTCTTGTTACCAGCGTGACTTTGAGCCAGACTAGCGCATCTCTGAAAGTGGGAGAAGCTGTGACTCTGACTGCAACAGTAAATCCAAGCGATGCTACCGACAAGACCGTTACCTGGACAACGAGCGACGCAACAGTAGCAACAGTAAACAATGGCGTGGTTACAGCTGTCAAGGTTGGCACGGCAACCATTACCGCAACAGCTGGAGATAAGTCTGCGACCTGCGAGATAACTGTTGCTCCAACTCCTGTTACCAGCGTGACTTTGAGCCAGACAAGCGCATCTCTGAAAGTGGGAGAAACTGTGACCTTGACCGCAACGGTGCTGCCTGACGATGCAACAGATAAAACAGTTACATGGAAGTCAAGTAATACTGGTGTTGCCACGGTGGACAATGGTGTTGTTAAGGGCGTTGGTGCCGGTTCTGTTACAATTACTGCAACTGCTGGGAATGTCTCGGCAACTTGTACCATCCTTGTAGTCATAGATTCCGCAGATGGCGTTTCTGCAAGGTATTATGGGGGAAGTATTTCATCTATCAATGGCAAGATTCAGAACGGTAGCAAATTAAATTTTGGCGTCGTTAATTATAGCACTGAAACCATTCGAGTAGTTTCTGTTCAGCTTATTGATGGGCAAACCGGTGTGGGTGGAAATGTTATGAGCATTGGTGCGGATATAGCTTCCGGCTCATCATCAGCCTGGACAATTACTATTGGTGTGGCTGGTATTTATGATCCTACTGCAAAATTTACGTTTACATTCAAGGGTGAGACATACACTTGTGAAGCTAAATATGTAACATTTTTCTAAATCAGCTGCTATTTATTGTGGATAGCGTTTCACTGAGTATGGGTGGTCAAGATTATAATCTTCATGTATGCCTATTATCACTTATTGACAATATGAACGATAAACATGTCAAGCAAATTAGGCCAAAATGATGTGCCCTCCACCCACATTTAGATGGCTTACCATTAGGCACTTTCATAGGGTTTGTATTTTCATTTACGCAAACTATATGACAGTGCCTATATATTTTGTCGTAGATGTAAACACCAAAAAAGTTTGACTTTATGAAAAGCACATCGCCTTATTCAATAAAAGAACTTAACAATATGGTGGAATGTTTTCGAGGCATTCAAGAAAAACGAGTCCATAATTACAGGTTAAAGGGTCATAAAGATACCGAAAAGAAGTCGACCAAGACAGACAAGTGGGATTTGCCTTTGACTGTCTGCTCCTGTGGATCGAGAATAAATCCTTTCATAGCGGCAAATGGCAGAAATTGTTCTGCTTTGAAAACTCCACATAATCTTATAAGTACGGCATATAATAATATTAAAGATAATTATGGCAAGACAATTATTGGTTCTATTCCACTAGGCACTAAACCAAATAATAGAATCAAGAAATTACTTCACCTGAAAGGTGTAGATTCTTTTGAAGCAGGCAGATGTGCAGAACCCCATGCCGCCAATAGCGTGTTGACTCAGATAAAAAAGATGTCAACCTCCAAAGTTGGCATTTCCGATTTGGTTTTTAGTGTTGCATTGGATGCCCGTTACCCCATTGTCAAGCCCTACTGTGTGACTTGCCGTTGTGTCTTTCCTCAACTTAGATAAAGTTTTCAATGAAAAAATACTCAATTAAATACATGGAGACACATTGCATTGATGTGTTCTTTGCTTTTAGACAATATCCTATCCACATCGTTACGGCAGGCAGCATCATTCCTGACGAACTGAATGATATCATGCGTAATCGCACCTTGCAGGAAGAAACTGAAAGAAATAAGGATAGTGCAGTTTCAATTTCCTTATCAACAAACAAGTCATATATTATATCTTTACTCGACCGGCATCGTTCAATTATTGAAGAATGTCGGAGAATAGCACAGTTTCAGGAAAGCAATGAGAGTTATCCCCAGCCGGAAGCAAATCAAATTCCTGATCATTTTCTTTTTTATGCAAAACGGGGTTTCTATTCTTATGATTGCTGTAAGGTCAAGGAAGATGGAACGGCTATTTATAGACTGATGGCCTGGCCTGAAAAGACACAGAAGATGAATTATGACCTGCCTCAGTTTACCCCAAAAGGTCTTAAGGAGAACAAAATACTCCACCTTCCAGAGTATATTGAACTGTAATTACTTTCTAAAAGAAGCGTGACAGCCTATCTTAAAGAATTGTAAATAAAATGATGGACTGCACTGATATAAAATTGCTATTACTGGATGTTTTACGGTTGTACCTCTTTGACAACGGCTCCTCTGAAGCTTCCTTCAACAACATTAAAACATAGCTGTTACGAATCTATGTTCCAAGGTTGTACTAATCTTAACTATGTAAAAGCTCTATTTATTAGAGTTCCCCTAGGTGGTGTTCCGCAATATTTAGATTATTGGTTAAAGGGTGTGGCTAAAACGGGCACATTTGTCAAGAACAACAATACAGAATGGTATGGGCAATATGGTATTGTTCCTTCTGGATGGACTATAATAAATGAATAAACACGACAGAGAGTATTTTTTGATGAGTCTTAGTGGAATCCTCTTTTCTGTTTCTGTTTTTGTTTGAGATTTCAGGAACCTATAATAACAAATTACTGTTATTCGTAAAGAACATATCTTTGTCACATTGGATGAGTTAATGGAAACAAGACTTGTAAGGGAGTAGAACAACATATCTGATGGTGCATTTTTTGACCAAAAAAGTTGCACCGGAATAAGAAAAGTATTCATTTCTGCATAATCATACACAGGAGATGTCTCCATAATATGATTGCATAAATTGCATCAAGTCCCTTATTTACAATGAAATGAGAAGAAATGCACAGTAATACACAGGAAGAGTACAAAGTTCAACTCCCCTTTCGCCCTCACCGCATTAAAAAGACCCCAAGTGCTTCAAACGCTTGGGGCCTTTTATTTTTCTTGTTTTCTGCTTTTCTAGTGCTGGATCGCCATCAGGCGGATGTATTTGAGGACATAGTCTGACCAGCCTTTAGGGCCTGGATACTGATAGCGGGCGTTGCCGTTAGGGTCAGGTGTGAAGATGGTTTCGCCGGTTGGAGTGAGAGTGACAAAACCACGTGGAGAAAGCTTGTAGAAGACCTGGTCGCCTTCAACTGCGTTGATGACGGCAAGAGGATCCCACATCTTCTGGAACTTGTCTTCCTTGAGGAACTGGTAGATCCATTTGATTGGATGGGAATCGGTCCAGTTGAGGTCGGAGATCACTTCAGCGGCGCTATAGTACAGAGGATCACCAACTTCACCAGGAGAGAAAACAAGGTCTATATCCTTGGGGAGAAGCTCGAAGAACTTGAGGGAATAACCTATAGCGGCGGTGAAGTTGTAGTCGTGCTCGAAGGAATCGCCGAAGACTCCGCCCATCATATAGATGTTTTTGACCTTCTTGGCAACGAGGTCCACTCCATTAAGTGGGGAGTATTCATCCGGGCCGGATTGCAGGAGGCGGGAAAGGCAGGTGACAAAACCAACAGAAGCAATGGTAACGGACTTGTCAGGCTGGGCGGCAAGTATCTTGCGGTAGAGTTTGTAACCGTCGAGGTAGTCTCCATTATCACCAACGGTGCGCTTGAAGAGAGGCTCGCCATCTGTGGTGCGGGCGTAAGCCATGTTGTGATAAGGGATGAAAATGCGTGGATCTTTTACTCCATTCTTTTCCAGGCCGATAGGGATATCTGGGTAGCCATAGTAGTTGTTCATGACATCCACCGCATCAGCGTTGGCACGGTCCATACGGTCAACGATAACCCCCAGCAGGGTGCAGCGCTTCATATCCATATAACGGTAGAGCATCATAAGGGCGAAGAGATCGTCTGTGGAAGAACCCATATCGCAGTCGTAGATGATGCGGATGTCCTGTTGCTCGTAGTTGGAGAGGACGTTGATGTCTTTTTTGGCGTCATATACAGTATGCTGGCCGTTGTCACGGGCGAACTGGACCGCAGCGGCCAGGC
>JAEEGL010261612.1_pt1 | contig 16358 bp, 12 predicted proteins | sample 9134231 | NCBI WGS metagenome assembly JAEEGL01 (sample SAMN16246548, study PRJNA631951) | gut metagenome | biome: gut microbiome; feature: rumen; material: fiber-attached | host: Bos | place: Iran: Karaj | collected 2018-10
AAGCAGAGATCAGACCTTGGTGCAGTTCAGAATCGTCTTGAGCATACAGTAAACAACCTTAACAACGTTGTTGAAAATACTCAGTCAGCTGAAAGCCAGATTCGTGACACTGATATGGCTACTGAAATGGTTAAGTACTCGAACAACAATATACTTGCTCAGGCAGGTACAGCAATGTTGGCTCAGTCTAACCAGGCTAATCAGAATGTATTATCCTTACTTGGATAATTCGCAGGATGCTACCCAAAAGGAACCGGAATTCCGGTTCCTTTTTTTTGAAAAATTAGAGGTAATAGTTGATAGTATAAAATACGGTTACTATTGAAAGCAGGTGTAAATGATAGAATTCGACAATTCATATTTTAGAAATGAAGTAAGAAGCGGATTTTTTGTTCCATCGATAATGAAGAGAGCCTGGGCTGCACAAATATCGATTCTAATGAAATTAGACGAAATATGTAGGGAAAATAATTTAAAATATTACGCGGATTTTGGAACACTTTTGGGTGCTGTCAGACATGAAGGCTTTATTCCGTGGGATGATGACATAGACGTATGCATGAGTAGGGAAGATTTTGAATCGCTTAGAATTATAATGTCAAAAAATACATATGAAGGTTACCTTTATACAAGTATTTACACTAATGAGTTTTTTGCTTTACAGTTTGACAGATTAACCAATGAAATGGTTATGTTTGGACAAGAAGCAACGAATAGCAGATATGGGTTCCCGTTTATAGCCGGAGTAGATATTTTTCCAATAGATAATTTACCTGAAAGTTCTGAGGAAAGAGAAATGCTTGCTCAGGATTTGCTTTATATAAAAAGTTTTGAACAAAAATATGTGGATGATGAAAGTATTGAAATACCTGAAAGAATAAGTAATTTAGCTGAGCAATTTAAAATTGATTTTACTGATAGTACCGTGGTGAACAACTTACGAATACTGTACGACAAGCGCAGTTCTCAGTATTTAAATTGTCCTTCCGACTACGCTGTATTTACGCCGAGCTGGATGAATAATACAGACAAATGCATAGAAAAAAAGTGTTTTGAAAAAATTGAATACTTAAATTTTGAAAATATAAAAATGCCTGTTCCTGCCGGGTACAAAAAAATGCTGACAGTAAGATATGGAGAATATTCTATTCCGGTTCTTGCTCCGGACGAACGTCACGAATATCCTTTCTTCAGAAAGCAAGAAAAACATTTTCATAAATTGACCAATATATCCTTTATGGAATTATCATATAAGGATTTGGAAGATAGAAAAGAAAAGGAAAAGGATATAAAGGAAAAATGTGTCGGATTAATAGATTTGATAAAAAAACAGATTGAACTCGCTATTTCTTTGTATTCGAGCGGAAATGTTGAAGAATGCGAGAAAATGCTTGTATCGATTCAGGATGTAGTCATAAAATGCGGAACGATTCTTGAGAATAATTATCATGAAAGCGATATAACCTCTATAATAAAAGCATTTGAGGAATACTGCGAATTGGTTTACAATGCGGCTATTAATTGCGACAATACTTCGTTCCCGGAGCACCTTAAGGCTGTTATAGAAAAATGGGGTGTTGTCAGAGAAACAGTAGAAACATTAGGTAATATTGAAAAGCCGTTATTGGTTGCTTTTGTATTTGAAACCAAGGAAGAATGGGAGGTATATAAAAAATTATACGACGAGTTTTCTAATGACTCGAGATATAAATGTTTTATTATTCCGGTTCCCGAATATTACAGAAATTATGATCTGGAAATAGACGAAAATACTATGGAATATATCGGTGAAGACCTTTCTAAAGAATGTCCGATTGTCGATTACAAAGAGTTTGATTACTCAAGCATTACCTTTGATTATATTATTAAGAGCAATCCTTTCGATGATATTAGTTTCGGAGAGGTAATCCATCCGTTTTTCTATTCGAAAGAATTGAAAAAATACGCAAAAAAAATAGTCCATGTTCCTACGATGGATATCATGGACTTTACTCCCGAAGACTCCAGAATGATGTATATGACCAAGTACTTCATAAAGACTCCGGGTGTAGTGTTTTCTGATTTAATTTTCTTGAAATCCAAGGTCTTAAGAGACAGGTATATCGAGGCATTATCAGAAGCCAAAAAAGATGACTGGTCCTCAAAAGTTAAGACCTATGGAAACGAAAATGAGTTAAAAGAGGCTTTATTGGAAATCAGCAAAGCTGATATTTAAATAACTTTCTTTTTGAAGACTGCAGGAGAACCGGCCCATAATTCGTTGGCATGGATATGCGTGTGTGGAAGAACAACACTTCCTGCTGCGATTACGGCGTTGTCTTCTATTACGCAGGGGCCGAGAATGGTCACATTGGAACACATCCATACACCTTTTCCTATACGTATATCGTTTCCTTCAATTGGGAAATCCCATCTTTTATCCATTGTTACTGTAGCGTCGTGCGTTCCGGTAATGATGGATACATTATGTCCGGCAAAGGTAAATTCTCCGATGTATATTTCTCCGGACAATGTGTTGAACAGCGTATTTCCCAAACAGGTTTCGCCTTCGAGATGAACTCTTTCTTTTGGGCCCCAAACCGAACAAACCGAAAGCAAAGTATCCGACAAATCTCCCAAGAATTCAACATCTTCAAGAAGTGCTTTTTTGAACTCTTCATAGTTGCCTGGTGATGCCTCACAAGGCTCAGCTTTGACAGGGTCGTCATTCCATTTTTCAAGATAACCGTCCTGAAATTCTTCCTGAGCAATCAGTAACATTTGCTTTGCGGAGAGTTTGTTTTGATATTCGGGATTGTCAAATAAGTCCTTGTGGTCTTCTCTGACTGTATGGCCTTTTTCGAACGATATTGCGAAGAAATCTTTTCCGAGCCATTCATAGTCGTGCTCGGTTATTTTGTCGGGATCGAAGAATTCTCCTCCAAGACGGAACGAATGCCATTCTCTCAATTTATATGCGCTTGGGTTTGTGAAGCATACAAAAGTTCCGTATGTTTCGAATTCGCTGAATGAATTTCCGTTGAGCTGCTCGGGTGTCAGACAATTGATGATTCGCTCGTAAAAAGTATCACCGTTTAATGTGGGATTGGACATAATTCTGTCAATAAGTGAACCCATTATATTGCAGTCAAAAAGCATATGTTCGGAAATAAATGAAGAAGCGATACACTTTCTGAAGCCGGGGAATAAGAGACCTATGGTGTCAAAGTATTCCTGGTGGAATTCTTCCTTTGTATCCATATAGGGAATATCTGTGTCATCCTTGAACATTGAAAAGGGTTTGCAGGGAATAGTGTCTCCGTCCCACGACATATAATATCTGTGTTTGCTGATTTTGGAGTATTGCATTTTCAAGAACTGCTGGTAATACCAACCTGTGCATCTGCGAGGCCATTCTATGCCGGCCAAGAATTCAGACATACGATTTATCATGCAGTTATGGACATCGTCAAATGGCAGAATATCATTTTCGTTCATGAATTTAACCTTTTCTCCCAAATTCAAAGATGTAAGAAGTTCCTCCACTTCCGACGAACCTACAAAAATTAACGATTCCGAAGGAAGACATTTTACAAGCTGAGCATAGTTGTTTTGAAGTCTTTTAAAATCGTTTGGAGTAATTACCACAATTGCATCAAATATTTCATTCATATCTCAATTCTCCTTTTCAGAAAACACAAATCTAGTTTCATTCATAGATACTGTAATTTTATCATATCATTGGCGGTTTGAAACTATTTACTCGCTTTTGAATTTTTAATATAATAGTTAATGAGTGGTAAGGGGGAATTACAATTGGAAGATTTTATCGAAAGTTATTATCAAATCCCTTTTTTAATATCTAATCTAAAGGAGTTTATTTCACTTTCCGCACAGGGAAAGCATAATCAAGCTCTTTCTTTATATAACGATTCCGCACAACAACTAGAAAAAATACTTGAGGATATAGCTCTTGAAAACCCTTCGATTGCAGGCAAGATTCAAAACGCTGCGCTTGAGGTGGTTAACACTTATGAAGACAGGGAACTGACTCAAGGATTGATTGAGGGCAAATTAATCCCGAGTCTGTGCGAATATCTGAGAACGGTTCCTCCCATAGATGTTACGGAAGGCATCTACACTTTGAGAAGTTCGGATACGGGCTTTCTGACACTTAAGGACGAAAGCGTCGGAAGATACTGCCACAGCACTTTCGATCCGATGGCGGAGGCATACAGAGATGCGCGCCTTAAATATGACCCTTCCATGGACAGTTTTTATATCTTAGGGTGCGGACTGGGTTATCTGGCGTATCAAGTTTACTGCCTGTCGGATGGCTCCACGAAGATATATGTTTATGAAGACGATAAGAATGTCCTCGACTATGCGGTTCATTACGGAGTATTGTCTTTGATTCCCGAAGAAAATCTGATTGTTATTTTGGAGAACGATGAACAGGCTTTGGTTGAAGAGTTTTTGAAAGCAGTCGTAACTAATGACAATACAGGCTTTTTTGTTGCTCCGTGGAAACGGATGAAATACGATTCGCTCGGAACAAGCGAATTGACCAGAGTTGTATTAAATAAAAATTTTGAGCAGGAGATAAAAAGTCAGTCGATAACGAATCTTCGAATGAATCAAAAACTTCCACGATTGGACTTTGATGAGCTGACACATAAATTTGATTACGATGAGTGGGTAGTCATATGTGCGGGACCTTCGCTTGATGATAACATTGCTTTCTTGAAAGAAAGCAAAGGCGGCAGAGGTCTGATTGCTGTGAATACTGTTTTGCGTCGACTCGTCGCTGAAGGAATAGAGCCCGATATATTGGTTGCTGCCGATCAGAGAAATGACTTAACAAAACATATTGAAGGAATAGAGGATGCGACGAAAGAAGTATATCTTGTCGCAGATTGGTTACTTAGCTGGAAGTACGCTCACCTTTACAAAGGACCTGTATCTTTTATAAAAATAAAGGATAATTCCAAGTTCATGACCGATTTTTCGCTGAATTGTACCGAATTCGATGTAAGCGGAACCGTGGCAGGCATAGCGATTGAAACGGCTGCCAGGCTGAAGGCAAAAAAAATATATTTGGTGGGTCAGGATTTGGCTTTCCCTTCCGGACGAAAATATGCTAAAAATATGCCACACGATGAAGCTCCAAATGAAAAATGGGAGATACAGGTTCAGTCCGTAGACGGTTCCATGGTATATACGAGCGAAGTATTTGACTGGTTTCGTAAAAGCCTCGAATGGCAGATAGAGAAAAACAAGAATATAAAATTTATTAATCTTTCTAAACACGGAGCTTTGATTAAGGGCTGCGATTCGGTTTAGCGGAAAGGAAAAAATGTATTCGAAATTCGAAATAGAAAACATATCAATCGGTATAGGAAGCGAACCTCTTGTAATACCTGAAATGGGGATAAATCATGAGGGAAGTCTGGAGACGGCAAAGCTGATAGTTGACTCTGCTTATCGCGCGGGAGCGAAGATCATCAAGCACCAGACTCATGTGGTAGAGGATGAGATGAGCCATGCTGCAAAGAGCGTGATTCCCGGAAACAGCGATGTTTCGATTTACGATGTCATGAGCAGATGCGCGCTCTCCGAGGAAGAAGAGTTTGAACTGATGAAGTACGTACAGTCTAAGGGAATGGTATTTTTAAGCACTCCTTTTTCGCGCGCGGCAGCAGACCGTCTGGAGAGATTTAATGTTTCGGCGTATAAAATCGGTTCCGGTGAATTAAACAATTATCCTTTGATTAAGCATATAGCATCTTTCGGAAAGCCGATGATTGTGTCGACCGGAATGAATGATATAAGAGCGATAAAAAAAGCAGTTGATATTTTGGAAGAAGCCAAAATACCTTACGCTTTAATGCATACAACCAATCTGTATCCGACAGACCCGAGGCTCGTTCGCCTAGGGGCAATGCAGCAAATGATGAAAGAATTTGCGGGTGTACCGGTAGGACTTTCGGACCACACACTTAACAATAATGCCTGCATATCCGCTATGGCTTTGGGCGCATGTATCGTTGAGAGGCATTTTATCGATTCAAAAGACAGACCGGGTCCCGACGTTGTATGTTCGATGGATGAAAAAGAATGCGAGGAATTGATTAAGGCTTCAAGAGAAGTACCTCTTATGCTTGGAGGCGAAAAAGGCGCAGCGGCAGAAGAACAGGTTACCATAGATTTTGCTTTTGCGAGCGTTGTTACGATTAAGCCGATAAAAAAAGGCGAGACATTTACAAGAGACAATTTATGGGTTAAGCGCCCCGGAACGGGTGAGATTTTGGCGGAAGAATATGAATCGATACTCGGAAAACAGGCAAGTATGGATATTGAAGCGGACGAACTCCTTAGAAAGAACATGATAGTATGAAAGAAAAAAAGAAAATCTTATTTATTACAGGTACGCGTGCCGATTACGGAAAATTAAAATCGCTTATGAAAGAACTGGATAACAGTCCTCTCTTCAGCGTATATATTTTTGTATGCGGAATGCATCTGTCCGAGACGTTCGGTTCGACTTACAGAGAAGTCGAAAAGGACGGATACGAGCACATTTACGTTGCATACGGTCTGGCACAGACTCAGGATTACAGTGTCAATCTTGGCAATACGGTTATTCACCTTTCGGGATACGTGGAAAACATCAAGCCGGACATCATCATGGTTCACGGTGATAGAATGGATGCTTTGGCAGGAACGCTTGTCGGTGTAATGCGAAACATCCTGGTAGGCCATATCGAAGGCGGAGAAGTCTCCGGAACGATTGATGAGTCGATAAGACACGCGATATCCAAATTTGCTCACGTCCATTTTGTATGTACGGATGAAGCGAAGAAGAGACTGTTGCAAATGGGTGAGGAAGAAAACAGAATTTATGTAATAGGCTCTCCTGACATCGATGTGATGATGAGTAACAATCTTCCTTCATTAGATGAGGCTCGCGAAAGATATGACATAAGTTTTGATGAATACGGAATACTTATGTATCATCCCGTTACTACCGAATACGACACTATCGGTCACAGAATACAGACGGTTGTGGATGCGATAAAAGAAAGCAAAAAGAATTATATAGTCGTATATCCAAACAATGACCTTGGTTCCGAAGTAATCCTTAACGAGTTTAAGCGATTTGAAGACGATGAGCATTTCAGAGTGTTCCCCTCACTTAGATTTGAACATTTTCTGACGCTTTTAAAAAATGCGAATTTTATCATCGGTAATTCAAGCGCAGGCATAAGAGAATCAGGAATATACGGAGTCCCTGCAATAGATATCGGATCCAGACAAAACGGAAGATACAGTGTGTCCTCTTCAAAAAATATTCAGCATGTAGCTGAGGATAAACAACAGATACTTGAAGCTATTTCAAAAACACCTGAATACAGATTTTCATCTTACGAATTCGGAGACGGAAACAGTACCGAAAAATTCATGAAGCTGGTTTGCGACGATGAGTTCTGGAATCTGAACATTCAAAAGAAATTTGTAGACCATTCAATCGGCTGAGAGGTTTTAGATGTACAAGGATAAAAAGATTTTGGCATTGATACCCGCCAGAGGCGGAAGCAAGGGAATTCCAAGAAAGAATATTAAGGATCTTTGTGGGAAACCTTTAATCGCGTATTCGATTGAGGCCGGATTAAACAGTAAATATATCGATTCGGTTGTTGTATCGACAGATGACTCGGAGATAGCGGAAGTATCGAAGAGATTCGGAGCTGAGGTTCCGTTTATTCGACCCGAAGAATTGGCTTCCGATACGGCAAAGACTTTGGATGTTGTCTTGCATGCAATAAAGGAAATGGAATCAAAGGGTTCGACTTTTGACACTTTTGTATTGCTTCAGCCGACGCAGCCTTTAAGAACAGCGGCTGACTTGGATGCTGCGATAGAAAAGTATATGGAAAACGGCTGTATTTCTATGGTTTCCGTAAGTCCGGTTAACGACCATCCGATTCTAATAAGAACCATCGAAGAAGACAGATTAAAGCCTCTGCTTAATTGCTCAAGCACGTGCAGAAGACAAGATATGCCCAAATATTATCGCGTAAACGGTTGCATATATATAAACGAGATATCCGAGATTGATACAAACACCAGTTTTAATGACAATGTTCTTCCTTTTGTGATGGAACCTTCACATTCGGTGGATATCGATGAGCTTTCGGATTTTGAACTTGCAAAATATTATTTAAGCGAAAAATAAAAGGAACTTTTATTTCGTTCCTTTTATTTTTGCACCTATCTTTGAAAGATTATAAAAATTTATTTCCGGATGTTCACTGATTATATTTTCAATTTCCTTTAAGTATCTGAGAAACAACTCATCGGTATAAACCGTTTCGCCGTTTGTACCCTCGATGGCGGTCAATTTGGAAGTATCTACTTTTCTTCTGGAAATTGTACCGGAAGCATGAGATTGTCCGCCGGGATAAGCCATATCCACTCCGATGAAGTATATATTTTTAGCTTTAAACTGTACAGCGATGTCAAGTGCCAATGTAGTTACCGAGCCAAAAGTATTAAAGAGCGGATAATTGTTTTGAACTGCTATTTGTTCCGCAGGCTTATATCCGTTTTGCAAAGCGAGGAATTTAGGTCCTTTATGGAATTGTGCAAATTTCCAGAAGGCAGACGAATCGACAATCAAAGGTACTTTGCAATCTTCGATTCCGGTCATATGTCTGTAGGTAATTTCTCTTGCATCCATTACAACGGCGTAGTCGGGAGTAATACCTGCATTAACCAGTTTCTTTAAAACAGTGGTAACGCAAAAGATTATACTGTCCGGGTCCGAAATGCTCTTTAAGAATTCAATGTTTGCATCCGTGGAAGGACCGCCTGCAACCAGATATACGTTTTTACCTTTAAAGCGGTCTGCTTCGCAAAGAATATTATTCGGACAGTTTGAAAGATTTTTGTTGAAATTAACCGCGATTTTTCTCTTTTGCTGATAAAATGAATTCCAGTTGGCATAAAAACTTTTGAATTTCAGCAATACGTCAGCGTTGGATATTTTATTGACCGAAGGGAAATGCATTATGGAACCGACCTTATCATCGGCTATTTTTTCAAGGAACTTTGTTCCGAGAGAATCGTGAATGATTTTTACATTATCCTGTGTAAAAATATTTAGAAAATCATGCGATTTTACATACTCGATTAATTGGATATCCGTCTCAAAGACGCTTATGTTTACCGCACTAAGAGAAAGTTCCGAAAGTGCTTTGGCAATATATCCGAGACCGAGACCAAAGACAGCGTATTCCGTTTTAGTTTCGTCAAAATAGAAGTCTGCAACGGCTCTGGCTTCATCCATGGGATTGCAGTTGGAATGAAGGTAAATATCAGTTGGAATATGCTTTACGGTCAGGAATCCTGACGAAGAAGGTTCCACGGAATAATCGCCGAAGATTTCGGCTTCCGGATAAGTCATTAACGATTTAACATAAGGGATAAATAATTCTTCGAGGTTGTCGGCGAGCAAAATGTAATCCATGTTATTCAGTGCTTCTGACAGAGAAGAAAAGATACCGTAAAATTCGGTTTCGGGATTTGCAATGTCTGAAGACAATTCGGCGTCTTCTCCTATCGCTTTGGTAAAAAGAGGAAGCAAACGGGAGATTTCCGATTGCGACTGACGACGAAAACTGTAGATCATTTGATATGCCAAATCAATTAAAGCAGAATACATTTTTATCATTCTCCGATTGATTGAAAAACATGGTTCACTCTATGATAATTATATCCTAAATAACAGATGGTAGCAAGGATACGACAAACATGATATTTTCCAAAGAGTTTTTTAATGAAGAAAAAAGAGACGGATTTTTAGTCTCGGCGATGATGAAGAGAGCCTGGGCAGCAGAAATCGAGGTTCTTGAAGTAATATCCGACGTTTGTGACAAGCTGGGGATAAAGTATTACGCATATTACGGAACCCTACTTGGAGCAATTCGTCACGGGGGATTCGTACCGTGGGATGATGATATCGACATATGCATGATGCAGGATGATTATTATGTGTTTTTAAAAGAAGCTCACAAATACCTCCCAAACGGCTTTGTCATTGCGGGTGCGTATGCCGATGAACCAAGACTTTGGAACGCCAATACTTCTCCGCAGGCAAGAGTGATAGCTGATGAAACATGCTTTCCGTTGCCAATGTATATGAATCGATTTCATTCATTCCCCTATATGCGAATAGGTATCGATATTTTCCCTGTTTTCTCATTTCCGAAAGATAAGGATATGCAAAAAGAACTTTTGATTTTGGTTAATGAAATGCAAAATACTGCCAATTCTTTGGAAGAGTTAAGAGAAAAAGGCGAACTTACAAAACTTACGGATAAATATGAAAAAATACTGAACGAGAAATTTGATTATACAGACGATGACACGCTAGCTCGAAGCATCAGGCTGGGGGTGGATAAGATTGCGATAAAATACAGCAAGTATGATTGCGATGAAATATACGATGTACTGTATGAAATATCACCCGAGACAGATAAACCCTTTGAAGGTATCAAAGGTTATAAAACTGAGTGGTTTGGTGAGGGAATCTTTAAAAAATTCGAGGAAATTGAAGTTCGAGTACCGGATAGATACAAAGATGTTCTCAGAGTAAAATACGGAAGTGACTATATGACGCCCAAGAAATTTACTTCGGGGCATAATTACCCGTTTTATAAGGATCAGGAGGAAGCTTTCGCAAAGCTTTTAAGAGAGTCCGGAATAACCACTCCCGTGGATGATTTCTGCCGCGGCTGGCACATGGCAAACGGCGGAGTATAGGAAAATACATGCCCTTTGTAAACGTGCAAATTGAGACGGGTTTTCATGTCAGTAAAACCTTGCAGGATTCTTTCAAATCAGTATACTTATAGTATATGATTACGGCAAAGAAATTGTCTTTGCGTGCAAATGATTTGGGGTGGAATATAGGGTCAATTAAAGAGATGAAAAGTGTGCTGCTTTCGAAGGAAGCGGCAGACAGATTTATATAATTCGGACAAAATCGAATTGTTTTCCGCGCCGGGGCGAAGCGAGATAATGGGAAACCATACGGACCATCAGCACGGCGAAGTCATCGCGGCGAGTGTTAACCTCGATGCTATTGCAGTTGTGTCTGCAAGCGATGATGACGAGATACGCGTGGTTTCGGGCGATTACGACGAGATGGTTGTAAGTGTCAACAACCTTGAAATTGATGAAAACAGGAAGCCAAACAGCGCATCCCTGATACAGGGAGTTTGCCGCGGACTTAAAGACCGCGGTTACAAAGTGGGCGGCTTTAGAGCATATATCACAAGCGAAGTTCCGGTAGGCGAGGGCCTTTCCTCATCGGCCTCTTTCGAGACGCTTATCGGAACGATTCTTTCGCATCTTTACAACGACGCGTCTGTCAGCGATATCGAGATAGCGATTATCGGACAGTTCGCTGAAAATGTCTATTTTAAAAAGCCCTGCGGTCTGATGGACCAGATGGCCTGTTCGGTGGGCAATCTCGTGCATATAGATTTCGCAGACGAAAAGAATCCCAAAGTACAAAAAACAGAATACGATTTATCGGCCAACGGATACAGTCTTTGCATCACCGATACCAAGGGAAGCCACGCGGATCTTACCGACGAATACGCTGCGATTCCAAAGGAAATGAAAGAGGTTGCTGCATATAAGGAAGGCATGGAAAAACTCTTCGGCGAAGGAACCTGCCATGTTCTGAAAGTAAGAAAATACGGCGGAATTAAAGTCTTTTAAATTATGTAAAAATTATTTTTGACGGAGAAACGGCGTATGAGAAAATACATCAACAACAATTGGTATTTTAACGACACGTTTGAAAAAAATATGCTTTCAAACGATTACGAATATGAGAAAAACGAAGAAGTGAGAATTCCTCACACGGTTAAGGAGACTCCGCTTCATTATTTTGACGAGCACGAATACCAGAAAGAAGCAGCGTATTTTAAGGATATTTTTATTCCCGAAGAATGGATGGGAAAAGACATTTATCTGACGTTCGAAGGCGTGCTTCATTCGTGCACCGTGTATGTTAACGGAAATGCGGTGACAGTGAACCAAATAGCCTATACTCTTGCAAGAGAGGCTACATTTGAAAACAGACTTCTCTGTCTGGGGCTTATATCGAATCACTTTGACTTAAAATGGTATACATATGAGGAATCACAAGTGATTGGCAAAATAAATAAGGTCCCGCCTGTTGATTATTACACCGAGATGCCGACGGTTTTTTATTCTTCAAAAATTAATTTGCATATAGGTTTGTATTCGATTCCCTATGGTATTTCGCAGCGCCAATTGGATATTATGAGTTGCGGTGGATTTCTTTTATCAAGTTATCAGCCTGAACTTTTTGATTATTTTATCCCGGGTGAAGATTTCGACTATTTCACATGTGCAGAAGATGCTTTGGACAAATGTCGTTTTTATATTAAGAATGAAGAAATCAGAAGAAAGATCGCAGTTTCAGGAAGAATAAAGACGAATGAAATGTTTGATTATGAAAAAAGAGTTAAAGAATTAATGAGCATTTCTTTTGGAGAATACTTATATTAAAAGAATACATATAAAGAGAGGACGGCTTAGTTGATAAAGAATTTAACTTGAAATGGCTATTTTATAATATTTTTACTTATTTGAAAGCAAACTTGACCAATCCATTGTATACCGTCAAAATCCAAAATATAATATGCTACATGAGAATCGTTATAAGCGATTTCATATTTGTAATTAATTCAAAACGAATAACTTGTAATAAAAGATATCTAGAATTGGAATCGAAATACATTTATGATATTCTATATGAAGAATATTTAAGCATAAACAATCATAAGAATGTTTAAATTACATAGAGGTGACAAAATGAAAGCTTTAATTCTAAATTCAGGCATGGGAACCAGAATGGGAGTACTCACTTCAGAACATCCCAAATGCATGACGGAAATAAATACTAGAGATACTATTTTATCTCGGCAGTTAAGACTTATAGAGGATGCTGGCATAGAAGAAGTGGTTATTACCACGGGTTATTATGATAGCGTGCTTATTGACTATTGTGAGGGCCTTAATTTATCTCTTCATTACACTTTTGTTAAGAATCCTATTTATGATAAGACAAATTACATTTATTCCATTTATTGTGCAAGAGAGTATTTGGAAGATGATATTATTTTGATGCATGGCGATTTGGTTTTTGAGAATGAGGTATTTGATAAACTACTCGAATCAAAAAAATCTTGCATGACAGTATCTTCTACATTACCCTTGCCGGAAAAAGATTTCAAAGCGCAGATATCGGATGGGACGGTTCTTAAAGTTGGTGTAGATATTTTTGAAAATGCAGTTGAAGCACAGCCTTTATATAAATTATTTAGAGTTGATTGGCAAAAATGGTTAAATAAAATAGTAAGCTTTTGTGAATCAGGAAATACAAAAGTATATGCGGAAAATGCGTTAAACGAATTAAACGGTGCCGCTAACATTAATGCTTTGGATGTACAGAATTTGTTATGTTCAGAAATAGACAATCCGGCAGACTTGGAAAAAGTAAGTTCAAAATTGAAAGAAATAGAATCCAGAACTGTATATATGTGCTTTTCTACAGATATTATTCACGGTGGACATATTTCGATTATTAAGAAAGCGCAAAAATTAGGCAAACTAATTATTGGAGTATTGTCGGACGAAGCAGTAGCATCCTATAAAAGATTTCCGCTTGTTCCGGAAACCGAAAGAAAGGTAATGTTTGCTAACATTTCTGGCGTTCATAAAGTTGTGGATCAAAAAACGTTGTCTTACAAGGATAATCTTGAAAAATACCATCCGGATATAGTTGTTCATGGAGATAATTGGAGAGAAGGATTTCAAAAAGTAATCCGTGATGAGGTTGTTTCGATTCTCAATTCTTATGGCGGAAAACTTGTAGAGTTTCCGTATTCCAGAGATTCAAAATATGTTGAAATTGATGCTCATTTTAGGGCAGATTTGGCAATGCCGGATATCAGAAGGGGACGCTTGAAGAGAGTACTTGGTGCAAAAGGCTTGATTACCGCAATGGAAGCCCACGACGGATTAACAGGATTGATTGTTGAAAATACTGTTGTTCATCAAAACGGTGGTGCGCATCAGTTTGATGCGATGTGGATTTCCAGTCTTTGTGATTCGACGGCAAAGGGAAAGCCTGATATAGAATTGGTTGATATGACCAGCAGATTTAGAACCATCGAGGATATAACGGAGGTTACAACAAAACCTATTATATTTGACGGAGATACCGGAGGAAGAACGGAGCATTTTGTATATACGGTTCGAACGCTTGAACGATTGGGCGTTTCCATGGTTATCATTGAAGATAAAACCGGATTGAAAAAAAACAGCCTTTTCGGAACGGAGGTTCAGCAAACGCAGGACAGTATAGAGAATTTCAGCGAGAAAATACGCGCAGGAAAAAAAGCTCAGCGAACAAAAGAATTCATGATTTGTGCCAGAATCGAAAGTTTGATTTTGGAGCAGGGAATGGATGATGCTTTGAATAGGGCCTTTGCATTTGTTGATGCAGGGGCTGATGCAATAATGATTCATAGCAGAAAAAAAGATCCGTCTGAAATAAGCGAGTTTATAGAGGAATTTCGAAAAAAAGATAAAACTACTCCCATTGTTTTAGTACCTACAAGCTTTAACTCAGTCAAGGAGGAAGAGTGGAAAAAGAGAGGAGCAAATATTATTATCTACGCAAATCAATTAATGAGGGCGGAAGTTCCTGCTATGCAAAAAGCGGCTGAAATGATACTGGAAAATCATCGCGCAGAAGAATGTGATGAGATGTTAATGCCATTCAAAGATATTATACGTTTGATTCCTGCAGAGGTAGAATAAATGATAATAACTCCGGATAATGATTATAAGGAATTAGATAATTGGTTAAAAGATAAAAAAAAGATATTTCTTGTATGTGGTAATTCCATAGATAAGCTAAAAGGTGTTAGCAGTAAATTAAAACAGATTTCTCTTCCGATTGTAAGATTCTCTGATTTTAATCCCAATCCATTGTATGATTCAGTTGTTAAAGGGGTGAGATTATTTAGAGAAGAAAAGTGTGATTGTATTATTGCCGTTGGTGGAGGCTCTGCGATTGATGTTGCTAAGTGTATTAAGCTTTATTCCAATCAATCATCATCCGGAGAAAACGGAGAATGGCTTTCTGAGAAAGCTAATCCCTTGGAAGTGCCTTTTTTAGTTGTACCTACCACGGCGGGAACGGGATCGGAAGTAACTAGATTTGCAGTAATTTACTATGAGGGTAAAAAACAAAGCGTTACGGATGAAAGTATTATTCCTAATGTAGTTCTTTTGGATCCTGATACGCTTCAATCTCTTCCGTTATATCAAAAAAAGGCAACAATGTGTGATGCTTTTTGCCACGCAATTGAATCGTATTGGTCTGTAAATAGTACTAAAGAAAGTAAAGAATATAGTAGTATTGCTATAAAAGGTATATTGGATAATCTAGATGGATATTTGAGCAATAACGATAAGTGCAATAAAGAGATGATGTATGCGTCTCTTATGGCTGGAAAGGCAATTAATATTTCACAAACCACAGCGGGACATGCTATGTGTTATAAAATTACAAGTATGTTTGGTGTGGCTCACGGACATGCAGCAATCCTATGTGATAGGGTTATATTTTCATGGATGACAAAAAATCTTGATAAATGCGTTGATTCAAGAGGAAAAGAATATTTCGAAAAAACACTGAACGATCTAGGAAAACAAATGGGGGTTAGTTGTGCTCGAGAAGGTGCGGAATTTATTAAGAGTTTTTTTGATAGAATTGAACTTGAGATACCGAAAGCTGATTCGAAACAATTTGAAGAACTAATTTACAGCGTTGATCCGGTAAGACTAAAAAACCATCCGGTCAGGATGGATGCAGAAGATATTGAAAATTTATATCATTTAATTTTGAGGTGAAATACGACATGAAAGTTGAAAAATTTGTCGAAATAATAGGTTCAGATTTCTATACAGGGGTTCCTGATTCACAACTTAAGGCATTATGCAATTACTTGTACAAAACATATGGCATAGATTCAGCACATCATGTAATTGCGGCCAATGAGGGAAACTGTGTGGCGCTGGCTGCAGGATATCATCTTGCTACCGGAAAAACTCCCGTTGTTTACATGCAAAATTCAGGGGAAGGCAATATTATCAATCCGGTTGCGAGTCTTCTTAATGACAAGGTTTATGCTATTCCAATGATATTTATTATCGGATGGCGTGGTGAACCCGGTGTTCATGATGAGCCTCAGCATATCTACCAA
>JAEEGL013562706.1_pt1 | contig 16358 bp, 15 predicted proteins | sample 9134231 | NCBI WGS metagenome assembly JAEEGL01 (sample SAMN16246548, study PRJNA631951) | gut metagenome | biome: gut microbiome; feature: rumen; material: fiber-attached | host: Bos | place: Iran: Karaj | collected 2018-10
GCGTGTTAAGCGGATCGCTCATGCCCACGCAAACCATATCCATGTGGTTGAGCAGCACGACAGGCTCTGCGCTCTCATATCCCTGTGTGGCTGGCTTTGTGATGACGACGCAGTTCTCCTTGTCGCGCTTATAGGGCAGGCTCAACCGTTCTGCAAACCGGCACAGATAGTCAGCCACTCGCTCTTCATGGTGCGAAGGGCGTGGAATCTGGTTCAGTTCCTTGAAAATCTGGAACACACGTTCTGTTGTAGGTTTCATAGTTACGCTTTTTTATAATCAGTTCTTTCCTTTATTGATGATATAGATACCAATTGCCGCAAGTCCTCCTGCAAGGGCGTACTTTAAGTGAAAAGTCTCGCCGAGGCAGAGGCACGAGGTGACTGCTCCGACGACGGGTATCAGCGAATTGTAGATGGCCACTTTCCCCACAGGATTCATACTGAGCAGTTTGTTGTAGAGAGTGAACCCAAGGGCAGAGATGGCGATGAGCAGCAACAGGCAGACGATGCCGAGCGTGTTGACATGGGGCAGCGTGCCGCCAAGTGCCAGTCCTGGCAGGATGAGCAGCAGACCTCCGATGCTGAGACTATAGCCTGTTCCTACGAACACATCTACTCGTCGGCTCAGTCCGCGAGTCATCAGAGCTGCGATGGCCGAACAGATGGCATTGAGGACGATCATTCCGTCTCCCAGCCAGGAAAACAGCCCACTTTCAGCTCCTCCGAGATTCAGCGCAAGGATGCCGCTGAACCCTACCGCACAGCCGAGAATCTTGCGTAAAGTCAGCCTGTCGCTCTTGAAGCAGGCGCATGCCAGCAATACCACGAGGAACGTGCTCAGCGAGTTAAGGATTGCGGCTCTAGAGCCTTCGCTGTGCGACATACCGATATAGAAGAAGAAATAGTGGAGCGTGGTATTCATCAGCGCAAAGGCAAGGAAGAATCGCCAGTCGCTGCCCATACTCGTTTTGAAAGAGCGCCCGCTGCTACGGGCCACAGAAAGGACTATCAGCCCTGCCGCCGCAAACCTGATGCCGGCAAAGAGCATCTTGCTGCCTGTCATGTCTGCGGTGATGCCAAAGGCACTGAACCCCACTTTAATGAGCGGGAATGCCCAACCCCAAGCTATTGCTGCTGTCAGGGCAAATGCCACGACCCATGCGGGCCGTTGGAATATGGATGTTCTCGTCGGTTCCACCTGTTATTCCGATAACCACTTATATGTCGTGGTGTCCAATTTACAGGTAAGTCACTGTTTCCTCAATCGGCTTGCGACTGTTGTGGTTGGCCAGTGGTCTTGCTCCTTCTGCCGGATAGCCGAGAGCAAGACATGTCAGTATCTCCTCGTTCTCTGGCAGCTGGAATGCTTCAGACATCTTGTCTGGGTCGAAGAAGTTCACCCAGCAGCTGTCCACGCCCACGCTCTTTGCACAGAGCATCATGTGGGTGCAGACAATAGATGCATCTTCAATACCCGAGTCGTACTTCTGTCCTGGATAGGTAAACACGTTGTTCTTGTCGAAGGCCACGATGAGCATAGTCGGCGCACCGTATCGACAAGGTGTCAGCGCATCGACTTTGGCCAGTCCTTCTGCCGACTGCACCACGTAGACATGCTGTTCCTGCAGGTTCTTGGCTGTCGGAGCCAATCGTCCTGCCTCCAGAATACTGTCAAGTTGTACTTTACCGATCTGACGTGAGTCAAACTTCTTGCAGGAATACCTGCTTTTTGCTAATGCTAAGAAATCCATAATCGTGTTTTATTTTTGTTTTGTGTTATCACTTATTTACCGACTTTCTCGCCATGGGCATAGACCACATTCATCCGTTCAACGGTAATCTTCTCCCAGATAATTATGATTATTCATTAGTCTAATAGCATCCTGCATTATATCCCCATGGTCGAATGCTAAGGCGGGTAGAGCAGTGAGTGGAAACCATTATGCTTTAGCAGCATCATCCTGACCGATGACAGCAAGGGGTACATCGATACGAACCAAATAAGCAACTGTGACTGTGCGCCCTCTTGGGTCACGGTCCACTTTGGAATAAGCACCTATTTGCAGAAGCTCGGAAACCTTTAGCCCAGTTTCTTCCTCCAGTTCCCGGATTACACATTGCTCGGTGGTCTCATCCATATTCATGAAACCACCAGGGAATGCCCAGCATCCCTTAAAAGGAGGATTCCCCCTTTGAATGAGCAGCACCTTTGGTTCACTCTCATGCGTTACCACTACACAATCAGCTGTAACCGCCGGCCTTGGATATTTATAGGTGTATGCCATAGATAATCAATTTATTCGTTCATAGAACTGTTCAACAATCTCCTTCATTTCTTCAGTAATGTATGAAATGACTGCTTGCTTGATATCCTCTGGGAATAGGTTTTGAGAAATTCCAACTCATCAGGCCCCTCTTATTTATTTCATATTCTTGTCCACACTTGGGACATTTAATCTTAAATATCTGTGCCATAATCTATAAGATAATGTTTAATTCTGTTTTATTTCTGCCCTATTTGTTCCCGGAACCAGTTTGTAGCTTCATACAGTACGGAGCGTAGCTTGTCTGGTTCAAAGTCAACGGTTGGGGACTTGATGTAAGTTGTCTCCGTGCAACCCAGGAAAAGCAGAATCTCCGTTGTCAACATAAAGGATGCATAGATTTTGTTATGCTCCTTTAAGTACGCTATGGCCTTCTCCCGCTTCTCCTCAGATTCCGGACGGATAATTTGAAAGTGAAAGTGCGGTGCCTCAGTATGAACTAAATCATCCAGCTCCGTTCCACTAAAGTTATAATGGTTAATTTTGAATTTGTGTTGTGTCATGCTATTCCTATTAATTCAATTTCAAAGATAAGGGTAGAACCGGCAGGAATGCCAGGCTGAGAGAATTTGCCATAACCCAATTTGGATGGTATATAAATTTCCCACTTGTCGCCAATGTGCATTTGTTGTAGGGCAATAATCCAACCCTCTATTAGGTCGCTGAGGCGGCATGCCAAAGGTACACCGCCACGACTTGAATCAAACTGTTTGCCATCAATAGTCCAGCCTGTATAGTGGGCGGTGATGATGCTGCGAACTGAAGGCGTTGCACTATCTTGATTACCTTCACACAGCACCTTGTAAAAGATACCTTTGGGCAGTGCCTTAACGTCCTCATCTTTGGATTTAGCCAATAGCCAATCTTCATTGGCCTGTATATACTCTCGTTTAGACATTATTTATAGCTTAGACATGAATTTTTCTTTATCCACGATGAATCTCAGGTGTGTCCCTTCTCCTATTAAGGTTTCGCCAGAGTAAGCAGACACCTTGAACTTTATCTTCTTCCCTTCTACATTTGTTACTTCTGCAGTAGCACAGACCTTTTTACCGATCTTCGATGGCCTGACGTGGGAAGATTCAATATGTCCACCAACGGTAGTACAACCATCTGGCAAGTTGTCAGCAACAGCAATCATAGCCGCATTCTCCATTAATGCCATCATGGCTGGAGTTGCAAGAACAGGCATATCTCCCGAGCCGATATCAATGGCGGTCAGATGCTCGTCTACAATCAGCTCGCTTGTATGTTTCAATCCAATTTCCAGCATATAACTCAATACTTATAGAAGTTATACCTTTTGCGCATCTCTTCTTGCTTCTCTGCTGGCAGCGACTTGAAGTAGCCTTTCCAACTTGGACACCAGTTTATCTGCCAACGCCAGAAGCGTCCGACGAGTGACTTGGGATTCTTTTCGTACGCAGCACGTAGCTTGTAATTTTCGCAGGGATACTTCATAATATATTATTCTATATTGTTCTGTTTTTATTCATCTATATCATTTTCCAGTTTGCGAATCAGTTTAGCAGGGACACCTCCAACAAGAGTATTGTCTGGTATATCTTTGTTAACTACAGCACCTGCAGCGACTACAACATTATTCCCAATTGTGACTCCGGGAAGTATTGTAACATTGCCACCAATCCATACATCATTCCCGATTTTTACTGGCTTGGCTATTGCTGCATATTCTCGCCTTCCCTTGGGCGAGAGAGGATGTCCAACGGTTGTGATCATGGTGTTGGGACCAATCATAACATGATTACCGATATAAACCTCCCGTATATCAAGGATTGTTAGGTTGAAATTGCCTGTGAAATCGTCCCCGATAAAGATATTCTTTCCACAGTCGCAACCGAATGTCTTGGAAATCCATACCCGCTGGCCTACGCTGCCAAGCATCTTTTGCAGACAGGCATATTGAGCCTTGTAATCGTCGCCTTTGATGGCATTGAACTCCTCGCACCAGCGGATAGCACGGCTTTTGCGGGCTATCATTTCCTCGTCAGCATAGCTGTATTCCAAGCCGGCATTACATTTTTCCAGTTCTGTCATAACTGAACCATTTACCAATTATCTTTTTCTCTAATTCCTCATCCCAAAATGCCTGTTCAACTTCCTCAGTCCAATTACTTCTACCCTTCTTGCTTGCATTATCAATGAACAGGCGAACAGAAAGAATACTATTACTGCAATTATTATCCACATAAGCTATAAACCATCATCCAAGGTTTATATCTACCACGCTTCATCATAAACTGTAATAGTATGTCTTGATGAGTTCCGTCATCTTTGAACGGCGTATTTCAAGGAATGTCTGATAGTTTGTATGGTCCATATCCAGAATCTCTACAGGTATGCAGTTGTCTTTTAGGTTCTGAAGGAACTCCTCTTCGCTCTTGATGGCTTTGAAGGATGTTTCATTAGCACCTTTTATGGCATCAAGGGCCTCGTTCAGATAGACCTTCGGAGCCTTTTTGCCAATCTTTATGTTTATTGGAGTGTCGAGATATGCATAATTGGCCACCTGATTGTATTCGTGCTTATCGTAACCATTATCTACCAGATATTGTTTGGGGAAGATATGGTGGATGTCGCCACCAAGGTTCACCAGTTCTCCAACAGGAATATGAGAGAGCAAGGAATCTTTCTTGAAGAAGTTCTGTGCTGCAAGAAAAACCTGATATGTTGGGTTGATGGAAGAAACGAAGGTCAGATTTTGACTCAATTGAATGTTCCAGAAATTGTCTGAAAGAGTGGCATCCTCAATTGCTTTCAATGTGGCTTTTACGCCGTTTTCGCCAATAGCACGGATATCTTTTGCGAAAGAAGATTCTGGAGATGCACTATAACGACCAGTAAGAACTGATAAAACATACCAGCGTTGCACCAGACTCTTGATTTCGTCCACAGGTATTTCCTTCGATTCTTGCAATAAAAGATATACGGCATAGGCAAAGTCGATAGCCATCACGGAATTCACCAGTTTCTTTGAGGTGAAACCTGCAGAACGGATGGCCAACATAAATTGGCTGAAATTGTATCCGTTGATGACGTTGTTCACTCCCGCTTCCAGGTCCTTATAGGTTGTCTCCACAATCTCCTCCTTGAATTCGCGAGTTTCAAAATCACGGCCAGAGAGCATTGCCACAAGGTCTGCCAGTTTTGCTCTCTTACAACGATGCATAAAGGCTACACGCAACACATCGTCACATTCAGGGTCATAAACGGTTTCTTTATCGTCCTTAAGCCACTCCAGTTTGTTAAGGTAACCAGATGAAGCAAAGACTTGGTCTTTCTCTTTGATTTTATTGTAGAAGGTACCGTCTTTACATAGGTGGGCAAAATAGTCAATAACCTTTCGGAGAGTATTGCCACCGTGTATTTCGTCAGCAGCAATCTTAGACATAACAAAGTCACCTTGGCTCAGAGCTGTTCCCTTGGAATTAATTCTGATAAAGATATCTGTAACGATGTCAATGTCCAATGAAGCGTCTAATTCAATCACACCAATATTACAATGTTGTAAGTTCCTTAGACCATCAAGAATAGTATTCAGCACTTCTTCATCCATATCTGGATTTTCAGAAACATATTGACGGATAAACTTAAAACTACCAAAATCAGCTTTGAATAGCTCTGCAATATCTGGTATCCATCGTTTGCTTTTAAGATGGGCAGGAGTCTGTACGGCAAATAATTCAGCATCCGAGTTTCCAGAAATAGCAGCAAATGGGTCGAAGGCAATCTTTACTCGTCCTTCGCTATAGTCGTCAAACACAATAGTTTTTCCTGCAATGGCAGTCATAAGGGCAGTAATGCGTTGCTGCCCGTCAATAAGAACTTTTTTACCCTCGGAAAGTGTACCATTCTTAAGCTTGACTGAAGGATTCTTCCAAATGATAATATACCCAGTTGGATATCCTTTATAAAGCGAATCCATCAAGTCACGAACCTGAGACTTACGCCAAACAAAAGGACGCTGAATCTCTGGGATGGCGATATCGTTGGCCTCAATCAAGCCAAGTATTTGGCTGATTGCCAGAGGATAGTTGTTATATTTCTGTTTATCCATCTTCCACGTTATTTATCTGAGTTAAACTCTTCATCACCTTCAGCAGCCATCAACATTTCGGGCTCGTATTCTTCATAAAGTGCATTTTCTACTTTGCACACATTGGCTATTTCCTTTGCTATAGCCTCCTTGCCTGCATCATCAGCAAACAGGAAACGACGCAACATACCATCGACCTTGATTTTAACTTTTAAGGGATGTATTATCTGGTGTTCCAAACCCTCAAAACATTCCTTTGCCTTGCCAAGGTTGGCTGTATTCACCAGTTTCTCAAATCCGCCCCTATCGTCAATGGTACTCTCATCGACCTTCCGTCTGACGAGTTCGCGCAGCATTTCTTCATCTACTCCAAGTGCCTGCGCAATAATATGAATCTGGTCAGTCTCTGCCTGACTCTGATACTCTACAAGCATTTCACGGAATGATTTGCCATTCATCTGCTTTCCCTTCTGGATATCAGATAAAATCACGTAGGCATACTTTTGTTCCGTGCTTGACAGAGTAGCAAATGCTTTGTGCAAGTCTTCACGAGCTTGCTTTGCATCATCAGACTCAGCACCCTCAGTATTGAAAATATGTAGGTAACGGCCAAAACGATTATTGATGTAGTCAGCGTCAATACTCTCCGTCCTAATTTGAGTAATGTAAGTATCAATGGCAAACGGCACACTACCGCCTCTGCCACCACCACCGCCATTACCTCTGTCAAGTTCCTTGTATCGCTGCAGCAACGATAAGTAGTCGCCGTGCTCAAAGATAACAGAAATCTGACACTCCTTGCCATCGTTGTCTTTCTCTGTGTAGTCTTTCTTTTCCCAAACAAAGCCTTGCAAACGGGCAGAGTCTATGTAATTTTGCCATTCCTTGAAATTGCGGGCAAATTGTGTTTGTTCTGCTATTCCATCAGGCAGACGTTCAAAGTTGCAGATGCCTGCTGTCCTAAACAGTGTTTCCAATTCAATGAAAACACGGTTCATCGACTCAATGTTACGTGGCAATTTATCTACAAACAATTCCAGAGGCTCATCCTTTGAATACATATCAATGGCTACCTCTATGTTCTTTTCCATCGTGTGAGGATAGCGATAGTATTTGATGATACCAAACTTCTTTTCCTCGCCATTCAGTCGATTGGTTCGCGAGAATGCTTGGATGATATACTGTTTCTCCAGCTTCTTATCCAGATAGAGTGCGTTCACCCACTTCGAATCATAGCCGGTCAATAGCATATCAACTACAATGACCAAATCCAGCTGCATCTCTGGCTCTAAGTCCTGATACGGCTCTTTATGGGCCAATCGGCTACATACGTCTTTCTTGAAATCGTCGTAATGTTTCAAGTTGTACTCCTTACCAAACTTTTCTTTATAGTCAAGAAGCATTTCCTTAAGCGCATCCTCTTTCTTGATAGTCATATTGCCAGCAAAGTCGTCACTTTCATCAAAGATAGCCGTTGCTTTTATGGTAGGACACAATTCTTTCAGAAGTTTATAATATTGAATGGCCTCGGCAATGCTGCTGGTAGCAAGGATTGCATGAAAACGGTTTCCATAGCTAACGGTAGTCCAATATTCTTTGATGTTTTCTACAACACGCCTCCAGTGTCCTTCGCGTTCGTATTGCTCTTTGGGTACGTAGAACTCTATACCTTTTTTGATGGTGCCATCGGCATTGATGGTATAACCCATAGGTAGTTCCTGCATAAAACGCATATACACTTTGGCTTTCTCCTTGTCGGCCAACGCTTCTTCTGGTGTCCTTGCCTTGGCTTCCCTCAATGCTACTACTTGACGCAGTTTAGTATCATCGTATGTGGGAACCATATAGCGGTCGAAGCCCAGTACGTTCTTGTCACGTATGCCACAGCCAATGGTGTATTTATGTAAATCGTCACCAAAGAGACTGGCCGTTGTCATGTCCATCTTTTGATTGTCTGGTAATATAGGAGTACCCGTGAATCCAAAGAACATAGCATTGGGGAACGTGTTGCGGATACTAATATACCATTCACCAAAAGTATCACGATGACATTCATCCACAATGAACACTATCCTTTTGGCTTCAATGGTGTCAATATCAAGTTCGTTTCGTACCTTTCCACGACGCACATTATACAGTTTCTGTATGGAGGTGATGATAAGTTGGTCTGCCGACTTATCCGATTTCAATTTCCTGATAAGACCAGATGAGTTCTTAGTGTCCTGAATGTCTGTAGCATCGTCGGCAAAACTCTTGTATTCTCCAAACGACTGTTCATTCAGATCTATGCGGTCAACCACGAATACCACCTTGTCTGCATATCCAAATTCCGTTATCAGCAGCGCGGCTTTGAAACTGGTCATGGTTTTTCCAGAACCTGTAGTGTGCCACACGTGGCCACCATAACGATCGGCGTGCTGCCAGTTATTGCGATTGGCTACTCTCGTCTGAATGAATGACGCTGCATAATATTGATAGCTACGCATCACTTTCAGTACACCGTCTTGTTTGTCGGCCACAGTATAATAGCCTATCAACTGATGGGCCATGGGGATATTCAGCAAACCTTCGACTACTTTATCCCACTCGTTAACCTGCTTGTTATTGGTGTCAGCCCAATGGAAGAAATAATGAGGGTCAAACATACCATCCTGCCCAGGATTGGCAAAATAAACGGTCTCTGTGGGATTCATGGCCACGAATACCTGTACCAGCGAGAAGATGCCTTGCGCAAAGATTCCTTCGTGCGAATAAGTTTCTATCTGATTGCAGGCCACCTTCACATCCACACCCGATTTCTTCAGTTCTACATGAATCACTGGCATACCATTGACAAGAAGCATAAAGTCGCCACGGCGATTAGGAAAAATCTCATCGCGGGCTTCAAAGCGTGGCTGACGTGCTATCTGGTAAACGCTCTCACCAGCATCAATTTTTCGACGGTCATAAACATCAAGTACCACTTCTTTATGCAGGTGTAGTTTGTCAGCTGGATTATCACGGGTGATAGTCACTCCTTTGCCATTGATGAAGCCATTTACTTCAAGCGGTGTGCGGCAGGCATTCAGCTGTTCCAGCACTTGTGCCATTTCTGTTTCTGTCAGTGGCTGGTCGTTCAGTGTATCTATGTCTTTGTTATTCTGAGAGAGTATGTCGGCCCAGTTCTTGATAAGGTCGGCTTCTGTAGGATAGTTAATAACCTCGTATTTGTCCCACCCATACCTACGGATGAGATTAATGACTGCGCTCTCAAAATCCTTCTCGTTGTCAAATACCATAGTCTTCCAGTTTTGAGGTTACACAAACATCTTCTGTAAACAACCAGACTTTAATGCCTTCAACTTCTCTAACTGACGAGTGCGGAGTCCAATAAGTTTATCAAGAGTAGTAAAGAATACAGCAATATCGTGTTGTTCGTCCTTGACAGGAAAAATATTCTTTAGTTTAATGAATTCATCGTAACGAATATTTCTCCCATCTCTAATTCCATAGGTAATCAAACGTAGCTTATTCACAAACTCCTTTGAAGTGAATACGAACTTCCAAAAATAATCATCATGCTTGTCTTTTTCTCGCAGCGTGAAAATTGAATATGCAGGCGAAGCAATGCCTTCAAAAGCAGAGTGAGCAAAACCGCCTTGGAATGAACGAAGATGAATAACGAAATCACCTGGCACAACTCTCTTGTATCCAACTTCGTTTTGTTTGTCATGTGATACATTAAAACCTATATCCTCACGAATCACCATGCCTCGATCTTGAGTTGCAGAAAGAACAGGAAGATCTGGGTGGTTTCTATCGTTCGAAGCAATGAATATGTTTGAGCCAACTTCCTCGTTCCAATTACCACTATACTCTTCAAATCTGATTTTGGGAACCCTTTCACCATTTTGTGGCAGCATGAAATCGCAGCAGATGTCTTTCAGTATCTGAGCATTTTCACCAATTTTACCACCTTTTATCACAGCCTGTAACTCTGCAATTGCAGCCATATCATACTGGTTTCCACGAAGACGGCCCAACATATCAGACAGCAAGACTTCTGCATCGGCTATCTCAGTGTTGATTTGATGCAAGGTGTCAGCATACTTCTTTTCGAGACTATCTACCTGCTGAATGATTTTAAGAACAATGACATCAGGAGCCGTTGTCAGTTCATGACAAAGGGGCTCAATCCATTTTCTGCGCAACAATTCAAGTACCTGCTCGTCTGTAAGCGACTTAATGGTACGAATGGTATGTTCTTCCAGATTGTAATTGAGAAGTTTGATTTCACGCTCTGTTTCTTTCTGCTTACTATAGAGCGACCAAATACGGCTAAGTCTGAAAGCTGTGGTATCCTCTTCAAACTCATAGGAAGATTGCAAAACGAATAGCAAATGCTGAGCATCACCTTTGTTGTATGCCCCTTGGCTGTTTTGGGGCATTTGCGACCAATCGAAATCTTTGTGAGTCTCTATATATTTGATTTTCTCTGCCTTGCGCCCTCCAGCATCCATCAACTTTATATAGCCCATGAGTGTATTGATGTCTGGTGTGTCAATATCGGCAAGTGCAGCCTTGTAGTCTTCATCTACAATGGCCATCTCGTAGCCGTCACGATCTTCCGTAAGGTAGCGTTCTTGTTCTTCTGGGGTCAGCTCGTCCTTAATTTCAGCAAACTCCATCGTTATTTGTTCCAGTTGGTTGATGGTCTGCTGCAATTTGTCTGCCTCGTCTTTCAGCAAGTATTGCTGTACAAGGTTGAATGGCACTACGTGACCAGCCCAGCCCTTGTGCTTCTCGTCTTCCTTGCCGTTCTTGTCAACAGTTACCTCAACCACCTCATCCACTTGGCGGGTGGCTTCAAATCCTTCTGTCTGGATGATTTCTATATCGGTGGCTATACCGTTCCAATGGTCGCTCAAGGTTTGATAGACCTCGTACTTATCAATCAATGCGAATGGTGCAATGCGTTCAAAGATGTTGCTGGTCAACAAGCTAAGTTCTGCATCAGCATTTATCTCCTTATTTTTGTCGATAATCCTATCAATAAGAACTCCATGCAAATGCTGTTCGAGGCCTTGGAAAGCATTGTGATACGATTTCTTGAAGTTTGCGATTTCGGCATTATTCTCTATACATTCAGTGACATTGGTTTCTGCCGCCTTCGAGTATGGTGTATCTCCTGACGGCTCAAACAACTTTCCTTGCAATGTTGGAAAAGCCTGCCAATATTCTTCCATTGCAGCAATCTCCTCATTGGGGATGCCGCCATAGATGTGAGCGTACAAATCTTGTGGTTCTGTGCAGTCTGCCGATGCTACATAGCGAGGGATGTGCAGATTATAGTCATTGTCCTCGGCAACCTCCTTCTTGCTTGCTAAATAGGCGAAGTGGGGTATATTCTCCCTATTGCAAACAGCATCTGCGATACGCTTGATGTCTGATGTGCGAAGTATGTTCTTTGTGCCTTGCTTGACAAAACAATTGGAGGCATCAACAAACAACACATCATCAGCCTCGCCTTGTCTGCGCTTCTGGCAAAGCACCATGATGATCGTTGGAATATTGGTTCCATAGAAGATGTTTGCCGGCAATGCTATAACAGTCTTGATATGTCCATGCTCTATCAGGTTGCGGCGTATTTCGTATTCGTCGCCACGTGATAGCACACCCGTTGGCAATACAATGGTCATGATACCGTCATTGTCAAGATGGTAGAGCGAGTGGAGCAAGAAAGCATAGTCGGCCTTTCCTTTGGGGGCCAGTCCATAGCTAAAACGAGGGTTGTTCTTCATAGACTTGGGATCCCATCCTTGCGAATAAGGGGGATTGCTCACGACGGCATCTACACGCAGTGGCTTTTGTTTACCCTTTTCCAAAGGCCAGTCAGCTGCCAGGGTATCAGCTTTTCGCACATTGATTTGGGCTGGTTTTACCTCGCGCATGACTAAGTTCATGCGGGTCAGGTTATAAGTGCTGTCAATCCATTCCTGAGCATAATAATCCACAGTGTCTTTGCCCATCATGTGTTTCTCGACAGCTCGACCTATGGTAAGCAACAACGATCCTGAACCGCTCGTAGGGTCATAAATCTTGATGGAATCACGGCCTTTCAGGTATTCGGCCACAATCTCAGACATCAAAACGGAAACCTCATGAGGGGTATAGTATTCGCCAGCTTTTTTTCCAGCACTGGCTGCAAACTTACCAATCAAGTATTCATAGATGAATCCAAGTACATCATAACCCTGACGGCCATCAGTAGGTATGTCCTTTATCAGATTGAGCAATTCACTGATGGCTTTCGTCATAGAGCCTGTGGTCTCGCCAAAATCACTGAAGCCACTATCTAAAGCCTTGAATATGTCCTTATAAACGTGATTGTAAGTAGGGTTGATATTCCTGCGGAAAGCAGAAAAAGCCTGAGACACATCCTTTACAGAAAACTCAGAACCCTTGGCAAGCCATGTGGAATAAAGGTGCTTGGGATGAATGAAGTAGCCAATGCGATTCTTGCAGAATTCGATGGTTTCCTTGTCAAACAACGTAGGGTCTTTCAACTGCTCGTCTGTCATTCCCAATTGTTTTTTCAAATAATTCACTTCATGGGAAGACAAAAACTTGTAGAAGATAAACCCCAACAAGTAATCTTTATATTGCTGTGCCTCAATCTTGCTGGAGCGCATCTTCTGGGCAGTCGCCCATATCTTGTTTGCTAATTGTTGCTTGTTCATATATGATGTTATATTAGAATTTTTCGAATCTATTTTTTTAATCTTGTTTACTTCTTGCCCTCTTCTTATTCTATTCTTAGCTTTGTCTTAGCATCTTCTTGCTTCTCCCTTGTACTACACCTACAATAGCTGAAGAAGCATTGCGCATTATGCACATATGCATACGCATGCTTGCGTTACGGCTACAAATATACAAAGAAATGAGAAAAGTGAGGTAAATAAATGGGAAAAAATTGCTTCGGAAAGGCAAAAAAATGGGGTTGTATGTCTATAACAACAACGTGATGTAAGTCTTGGTGCAAGTGATGAGTTAAGAGTGAAAAATTATTGAACTTAAACGATAACCATAACGAAAATTATCTATCTTTGTACTCAAAATGATTACGTTATGGCTAACATAAAGATTATAAAGGGGGAGTTTGAGAAGTAAATGATGAGGATTCTCACAACAAATATGTGCTCGCACTTGTTTGCTAACAATATGACAGAAGCAATACTGTATTATCTAACAGTCATCAACATCTTGACCTTTGTGGTCTATGGCATTGATAAATGGAAAGCAAAGCAAGGAAGCTGGCGCATCCCAGAAGCGACTCTGTTGGGAATGGCAATCATAGGCGGCAGCATCGGAGCTTTGCTTGGAATGAAGACATGGCATCACAAGACGATGCACAAGAAGTTCAAGTATGGCATTCCGCTGATTCTGATTGTACAAATAGCCCTTGTGCTATTGACCTCTTGCAAGTCAAGTGATACGCTCCAGATCAAGAACAGAAACATCACGCTGCGCCAAGACCTCACACGCGGCGGAGCCATCTGCTTCATTGGACGGGGTGGGCAAGGACGTAATTATATTAATGTTCACGACGAGGGCAGATACGTCCAGCAATCCTATTATGCTGGACAGAGCGTAAACCGACAAGCAGAAGGACAGAGCGACTTCTGGTCGCCTTGGCCTTGGAATCCCATACAGGTTGGCGACTACAAACGCAACCGTGCCCGGATTCTGGAGAACTGGCAACGGGGTAAGTGTACTTACGTGAGGTGCGTTCCCATGCTTTGGGACATGGACAATTGTCCTGCAGAAGCCGAAATGGAGCAGTGGACTGAGTTGAAGGATAACGTTGTTCACGTCCGCTGCCGCCTCACATGCCACAGAACGGACACCGTTTATGGCGACGTTCCCGTGAACCAGCAGGAGATACCGGCCGTATATCCTATCTCTTCGCTGAACCACCTCTACGCTTATCGCGGAGAGCATCCATTCATTTCAGAGCCAGTAGACAGCATTGATGTAGAAGAACTGCGATTCGGACAGAACGGGCACGGATGGGGCAACTATGACGACATTAGCGAGCAGTGGATGGCATTTGTGGGTGATGATGGCTGGGGGATGGGTGTCTATAGTCCCAGCGCCACTCAGTTTTTGGCCGGACGCTTCCAGTCATCTCGTTCTGGCGAAGCAGACGAGGATGCCACATCCTATATCGCACCCATTCGAAAGCAACACATGCCGAAGCAATGCACTGTGGAGTATGAATATTACCTCCTATTCGGCACCATCGACGAAATCCGTTACGCTGTTTATGAACTTAAAACGGGAAAATTTAAACAGAAATGACGATAAATAATTCTATTTTTTCTTCTTCGTTTGTTTGAAAATAACTTTTCCGGATCTCCCGTTTTACCGTATGCTACAACTGTTATGGTCTGTCACCATACAAATACTGATATTGCTCTCTTCTTCTCTTCTCCCATTCCCTGTAGGAATCGGACTTGCGTGCCTTCTTACCCTTCTTGGGGTCTTTCTTGAACAGGCACATGGCTACTAAGCCTAAAAGTAAAACCTCCATAATTGATGTTAGCTAAAGTTAGTTGTATATTTATTTACTCTCCAATTACTCGACAATTACTTGACAGAGAATGTTCCTACTGGAATTGTGGTGGCAGCAGCTACCGACAGGAAGAAGATGCCATATTCGCCCGCTTCTAATTCAGAGGCAGGGATAGTCAGCAAGTAGGATTGCTCACCGTACTTATGACCGCTGAAATTGATATAACCGCCTTTCTTGGCATCCTCGCCTCCCAGCATAGAGGACTCGAACTCCATCCATTGTACCCTACGGTCTTTTTTTGAGGCGTTGAATCGCACGATGCGATAGGTGTCCAGCGGGTCGGTGTCATTCTTCTCACCTCTTACCAGCAGTCTAATGTCTTTTCCGCTTTCAACGGTATAGGACGACCGCCCGCCGTTGAAGATGACATCCATCCCCGCATATCCGGCAAGCCCGCTTACTGCTCCCGCCGCGCTGCTCACGCTGTTAGCCGCAGACATCACCTTGATACCTGTTGCCAGCCCGCTTCCTGCTCCGGTAGCAAGACCTATTCCCAAACCAGCTGTACCGGCGACATCGGCCACATTACCGAGCATCTTCGACCATTTCTTGGTCTTGTTCTCATGCTTGCCGATGGTACCTGTCTCCTTTGGGAGCTTATCGTAAGTGGAATCACTTGTCAGGATGCAATAACTGTTAATAAACTCTGGCTCTGGAGCCGTTACTTCTTGTGCAAATGCGCTGGAAAATGCATTTAAAATCAGCGCGAGAAAAACATACTTTCTCATTGTTTGGCGTTTTTAGGTTGCTCCTATGCCCTAAAGGAGCGGATTATAAATACAGGAAGCGGGCTGTCGCTGCGCAACCTGAGGGAATTTCGTCGCCAAACTATAAACCCATAATCCACACAGCGAGCAGCCCGCTTTTGCGAGTCGCTTCAAACTGTACCTCCGGATTATGACGTTGGCGACGTTTTTCTTCAGATTGGGAAGCACTTCCATCGTTATTTGTCTGCAAAGATACATATTTTATTTCATTTTTTTATCTGTTTCTTGAAAAAATGGCAGTTGGCACCTTGGAAAAGTTCGTCGGCGACTCTTTTTTCAGGTTCAGATGCCGCCTGCCATCTAACTGCTGACATGAGTGGTATGTTCACTCTGTCAGCTCGTTTTGAAAAACTGCCACCGTCGGACTACAGAACACGAACTTAATCGCGTAGCCAACAGAAGCAGCCGATAGAAAATAGAACTGTCAAGTGGTAAAATGTATGGAGTTATACCGCATACCCCGACCTGACAGTCCTGAAGATTGGAGAGCCGTTTTACCGCCCATTATTGCAGGGGTGCCCAGACGTACCATGGTACCCGGAATTTCCTTTTCCGCACTCTCCTTTAGGAACCTGGCACCGTCGTACTGCGAGAAA
>JAEEGL015469642.1_pt1 | contig 16357 bp, 18 predicted proteins | sample 9134231 | NCBI WGS metagenome assembly JAEEGL01 (sample SAMN16246548, study PRJNA631951) | gut metagenome | biome: gut microbiome; feature: rumen; material: fiber-attached | host: Bos | place: Iran: Karaj | collected 2018-10
CAATTTAGAATGAACTTTGGTAATCAAATCAACCATAAACAAATTATTTTCTGAACCTTTGATGTTAATATCAATATTGATTTCAATCTTTGCCTGACCATTGTCTTGTTTAAAGAACAATTCTGGTACATTTGGGCTTTCAAACGAGATGTCTTTTAAAAATTGAGATATAATATTAAACTTTGGCATGTATTGCTCCTTTTTTTTTCCTCAGTTTTATGATAATATAACATTAAGAAATAATTTTTTCAAGTGGGGGGATAAATAAAAATGTATTTATTTAGAAAATTTATCAGATTATCGGGTTTGTTTATGTTATTGGGTATGATTTGGGGATGTGATTTGTCTTCGCCAACACACAGTGGGGATGAATCCAAAATACCGTCTAATTTGACTGCGGTGTCTTATTCTGCTTTGCCTGGTTGGCGAAATGACGATGTTAGATATGCTTTACAGGCCTTTCGTAATACGTGTAAAGCCAAGATTCAATACAAGGGTTCTGTGATTCCAGATGCTGAATTGTTACGTGAAAAATGTAATATGTTACCCAGTTCTTCTGCAGATATTGCAACTGTGCGTGCTTGGTTTGAATCTAATTTCCAACCGTATCAAGTATATAATGAAAAAGGTGGTAAAACAGGAACATATACTGGTTATTATTCTCCTGTGATACCCGGATGTCGTAAAAAAAGTGCAATATGTAATGAACCTATTATGGGGGTACCGATTGATGGTTCCAGTTATAAAGGTGTATCAAAACGTGATATTGTAAATAAAAAAATAGGTCGTGTTTTATATTGGGCTAATATTGTTGATGTGCAAAATTTACAAATTCAGGGCAGTGGTATGTTAAAACTGGAAGATGGTCAGATGGTAAAATTGAATTTTGCCGCGGTTAATGATATGCCATTTAAATCTATTGGTAAACAATTACAAGACAAAGGTATTAAACCAGCGGGGGGGTATTCTGCTGATGCCGTATGGAATCATTTAAAACAAAATCCGCGATTGGCAAAAGAAGTAATTTACAATAATCCAAGATATGTTTATTTTTATGAAACATCTCAGAAAAACGTAATTGGTAAATTGGGAACTCCATTATCAAAAATACGCAGTATAGCAATGGATGATTCTTTGTATACGTTGGGTTTGCCGGTTTATATCAATACATCATTGTCTGATGGTCGTGCTTTCAACCGTTTGATGATAGCACAAGATACAGGTGGTGCAATCAAAGGTTGGATTCGCGCAGATATATTCTTTGGTTCTGGTGATGAGGCCTATAAAGTTGCCCATGGTCAACATGCACAGGGTCAAATGTTTATCTTGATGCCAAAAGAGTACAGTTATGTTAAACCAAGATAGTAAAAATAAAATAAAAATACGCAAATCAAGACCACAGACGTTGGCAGCGTCTTTTGGTGGATTATTGGAAAGTTTTGGTGTTCGTGCATCTGATTCTGATTTGGTAGAAAATTGGCAGAGTATTGTTGGTGCAGATATTGCAAGAATCGCAAATGTTGTGGCAATAAAAGTGGTTCAAAACAAAAAATTTAATATAGTGTTACGTCCTGTGTCGCCTGCATTTGCTTTGGAATTGTCTTATAAAATTGAAGAATGCAAGAAAAAAATCAATAAATATTACGGATATGATGCCGTATCAAAAATAACTATCAGGAAATGAAATGAAACGTATTTTAGGTATAGATCCAGGACTATTACATACTGGTTGGGCGATTATAGATGTAAGTGGTAGTGAACATAAGTATATTGATAGTGGTGTCATATTGCCACCTGCAAAAATGGCTTTTGCAGACAGGTTGGCATTTATATTTAATGGTGTTTCTGAATTATGTGAAAATTTTCAACCAAATGAATGTAGTATAGAAGTTATTTTTGTAAATCAAAATGGTAAAACCACTTTGTTGTTGGGACATGCACGTGCTGCGGCTATAACTGCTGTGGCGGTCAAAAATATACCTGTGTTTGAATATGAACCTAATAAAGTTAAAAAGGCTTTAACATCTATGGGTCATGCGGATAAAGAGCAAATATATAAAATGATATCTATTTTGTTGCCGAACGCACATCCAAAAACACCAGATGAAAGTGATGCTATTGCAATTGCTTTGACGCACGCAAATACATCAAGATATATGTAAAAAACAGTTTGTTAAATATAAGGTTATGTTATATTGTTTTGGCAAAGGATAAAATGGTCAGAGAAAAATATCTTTCTATGAAAAAAAATATAACTGGATTTTCGTTTGCAAATCTAGGGCTGTTTACTGGTTTTGCCCGCAGTATTGTTCATGCTGTTTATCCTTTGGTTATTTTGGGTATATTCAAATCATTTTTTTCTGAAGAAATTGCGTCGGCAGCAGTTGGTGTGTATGCGGCCATTTATGCGTTGTTTGCTTGTGTAATCGGTTTGTTCTCAACTGAAATTTTGCGTTGGTTTACAAAAACAAAATTATTGTACATAACAATGGCTACATTAGGTGCTTGTTATTGCATGATGAGTTTTTCCGTTAAACCAGAAACTTTTATTACATTAGATTATATTGCACAGGCCGCTTTGACATTAGTTAGTGTTTTGATACCATTGTTCATATCTGATTTTTCAAAAGACATTGGTATGGAAAAATTAAATGCAAGATTATTTCTTTGGGAAAATGTTGGAGCCTTTGTTGCACCTGTTTTTGCTTTAAGTGTGGTTGGTTGGTTTAATGATAATTACAGAATCCCTTTCTTGGCGGCGGGTATGATTTATTTCTTTGGGTTATTGTTTTTTAAACATTTTGGTCTTGTTCAGCAAGATAAACCTTTAAAGAAAGTTGATATGCGAAAAACTTGGCGTGCTTTGAAAATAAATGCTTGGTCGTTTTTTAAAAAGGCAGGCATGTTACGTGCATATATTGTAAATTTTGGGTTTTACGCATTGCGGTCTATGCGGTTATTATATGTGCCTATTGTTGTTATTGAAAATGGATTTTCAAACGAAACTTTGGGGTTTGTGTTGTCGTTGGGAATATTGCCATATATTATAATAGATTTGTTTATTGGAAAATTAATTAAGAAATATGGTGTTAAACTTTGGTTAACAATTGGATTTGTGTCTTTTGCTGTGTTTTCAATAATAGCGATGTTTGTTTCAGGGCGTGCTTTGCTGGCTGTGTTTGTGTTGTGGCAAATATCTGGGGCGTTCATGGAATCTGCACATGATTTATTGTTCTTTAATGGTATGAAAAAAAGTGAACAATCTAGGTTTTATGGTGTTTTCAGAACCAGTGTCAATTTTCCAAGTGTGATTGCCCCGATTTTTGGAACTGTATGTATTGCAATATTTGGTTCTACTTCGGCTGTGTGGCTGATAACTGCGGTTGCAGGCTTGTTATCTGCGATGGTTTTGTGGTCAAAAAAGTAATATAAATACACTTGCATTTTCTGGGGTTTCCGTGTATGATTTTCCTATAAGAAAAGGGGTTATATATGGCAAAGAAAGAAGTCGTAAAAGAAACGTCAGTTGCAAAGAATCCTGCGTTGGAATCTGCATTGGCACAAATTCAAAAACAATTTGGCAAAGAAGCCATTATGAAAATGGGGGATGGTTCCCAACAAAATATAGAGGCAATATCATCTGGATCTTTGGGATTAGATATAGCGTTGGGGGTTGGTGGGTATCCTCGTGGACGAATTGTTGAAATATATGGACCGGAATCATCTGGTAAAACAACGTTGGCTTTGCATGCTGTGGCAGAGGCACAAAAAAAAGGTGGGACATGTGCATATATTGATGCTGAAAATGCATTGGACCCATCATACGCTAGAAAATTGGGTGTTGATGTTGCAAATTTAATTATTTCACAACCAGATTCTGGGGAACAAGCGTTGGAAATTGCTGATACTTTGATAAAATCTGGGGCAGTCGATGTTGTTGTGGTTGATTCGGTGGCTGCGTTGGTACCAAAGGCTGAATTAGAAGGAAATATTGGTGATACTTATATGGGAACAACTGCACGTTTGATGTCTCAATCGTTGAAAAAATTGGCGGGCAGTGTTTCACGTAGTAATACACTTTTGATTTTTATTAATCAAATCCGTATGAAAATAGGTGTTATGTTTGGCAGTCCAGAAACAACATCTGGTGGAAATGCGTTAAAGTTTTATGCTTCTGTGCGTCTGGATATTCGCAGAACAGGTGCAATCAAAGACAAAGAAAATGTTATTGGAAATGAAACGCGTGTCAAGGTTGTAAAAAACAAAGTTGCACCACCATTCAGAACTGTTGATTTCAAGATTATGTATGGTGAGGGTATTTCGCGTATAAGTGAAATATTGGATATGGGTGTTAAATATAACTTTATTGAAAAGGCGGGTAGTTTTTATTCTTATAATAACGAGCGTATTGGTCAAGGCGAAGCAAATGCACGTCAATGGCTGAAAGACCATGAAGATGTCCAGAAAGAATTGCTGGATAAAATTATGGCCAAAGCAAATGGTATTGCAGAAGAAATGACGACTGGTCCATCTGAAGAAGATGAAAATGTTGTTGATACCGAAGAATGAAAACGATAATTGTGCGGACTTTTGTTCGCACAATTTTGTGTATAATGATAAAGGCAATAAATATGAAGTTTTCTAGATTTTTTACCAAAGTAAAATTAATTTTATTCTGTCATATTTTAAATCCTTTTTGGTATCCGCGTGAAAAAAGACGTGAAATCAGAACGAATTATTTGATACGAAGTGCTGATAAGTATTTTCAACGATATCTAGTTTCAGTTGCAAATATCAAAGAAACAAAAAATATTCAGAATGATAAAAATGAAAAAATATTTTCCATTTGGTTACAGGGGGAAGAAAATGCACCAGAATTGGTAAAATCTTGCTTCAGAAGTATTCGTAAACATTGCAAGCAAGAGTTGATTGTGTTGGATGAAAAGGCTTTGTTTGAATATATCAAATTGCCGGATATTATTATGGAAAAAAGAAAAAGGGGATTGATACAAAATGCACATTTTGCGGATATTTGTCGTGTAGAATTACTTTATCAATATGGTGGAATATGGTTGGATTCAACTGCGTTTGTGACAGAATCTATACCAGAATATATTATGGATTCAGAGTTTTTTATGTTTTTAGTCAATCCAGACTGGACGTTTGGGTACAGTTTTTGTCAAAATTGTTTCATTCGTGCAAAAAAGGGTAGTTATTTATTGGCGGCATGGCGTGCCATGATATTAGACTATTGGATACATGAAAATCGAGAGTTAGATTATTTTATGCATCAATTATTATTTAAAACTTTGGTTATGCACGATAAACGTGCAAAAGAATATTTTGCAAAGATGCCACATGTTTTACAAGATGCAACCCATGCATTGTGGTGGGGGTATAAAGATAAGCCGTTTGATGCACGATTATTTGAAGAAATAACAAAGGATGCATTTTTTCAAAAAACTACGTTTAAAAATATTGGTGATGTAATACCTGGTTCGTTTGCTGATAAAATAATAAATATGGAGTAAGGGAGAATACATGAATATAAATAGATTTTCTGTTCTGGTTGACATAGCAATACGCGGGCATATTTTGAATCCTTTGTGGTGGTCGCGTGAAAAACGTCACAGAAGACGTGAACAGGTATTAGTTTCGGCAATTACAAGATATTTTAAACATTATTTACCAAAAACTAGTGAAGTACCTGAACAAAATATAATACAAGACGATAAAAATGAAAAAATATTTTCTATTTGGTTACAAGGGGAAGAAAATGCACCTGAATTAGTGAAATCTTGTTTCAGAAGTATTCGTAAACATTGCAAGCAAGAGTTGATTGTGTTGGATGAAAATTCTATATTTAATTATATTACTTTGCCAGATGTGATTGTTCAGAAATACAAAGAAGACAAAATTCACAAGGCACATTTTGCTGATATTTGTCGTGTTGAATTGCTTTATCAATACGGTGGATATTGGCTTGATTCAACGGATTTTATGATGACAGAAATGCCAGATTGGATACAAAGACAAGATTTCTTTATGTTTTTGACAGGTACAAAATACGGCAGTCCATATTCTTTTACACAGAATTGTTTTATACGTGCACGCAAGGGATCTTATTTATTAGCGGCCTGGCGAAAAATGATATTAAATTATTGGATGCGTGAAAATCGTGAATTTGATTATTTTATGCATCAATTATTATTTAAAACTTTGGTTACACATGATAAACGTGCAAAAAAATATTTTGCACAAATGCCACATGTTTCACAAGATCCGACACATGTGCTTTGGGCTGAATATCGCGACCAAAAGTTTAATAAGACAATTTTTGATGAAATTGCAAAAGGGGCATGTTTCCAGAAGTTGACATATCGTGGTTCTGATAATGTCGTGCCGGGTTCTTTTGCCGATGTAATGATAAATAAAAGGTAAGGCTATTATTACTATGAAACCAAAAATATCAATTATTATTCCAATGTGGAATGTAGAAAAATATTTACGTAGATGTTTGGATAGCGTGGTTAATCAGACTTTTCAGGATTGGCAGGCAATTTGTGTTGATGATGAAACGCCCGATAATTCTGCCAAAATTGCAGAAGAATATGCAAAAAAAGATAAAAGATTTATGGTGATTCACAAAAAGAATGGGGGACTTTCTGATGCACGTAATGCAGGTATGAAATATGTTACCGGGGAATATGTTATGTATCTTGACAGTGACGATTTTATTCATCCGCAAACTATGGAAATAGCGTATACTTTGGCACAAAAAAATAATACAGATATAGTGTCTTGGTATAAAAACACTTTATATCGCCCACAATTGTTATTATGCAAAAAATTAGGTTTTGATGTTGACAAGGTCAGACCAATTGGAATAAGAAAGAAATTTAATATAAATAAAATCAAATATTTTGTCACAGATAATATTGTTGAATATTCTGTTGAACCACCGTATAAGGTAAATCATAAATGGTCTGTTAAACACTGTTATGTTTGGCGTCATTTAATTAAAACTGATTTTTTACGTGATATCAGTTTTATCAAAGGAATTATTTTTGAAGATTTTCCTTGGTGGTCTGCTGTAATGCTAAAAAGGCCAACTGTAACTATAACCAATTTACCGTTGTATTATTATTATCCTAATTTTAATTCTTATTGTTTGGCAACAAAAGAAGTTGAAAAGCTTCGTAATTGGTTGATTGGTTTAAAACAGTCTTTTGTTTTGTATATGGATAAAGCAACTGATTATGAAATGCAAAAATGGCAGAAAAATTTTATGTGGCCGGTTATTATATATCAGATTGCTAGAAAATTAAAGTATGTAACAGAACAACAAGATATCAAAGAAATGAAAAAGTTTTTGACTGATTTATCCAATTTGGGTGTGTTTAATAAACCAACAGACGCAAAAGCAAAAGAGTATAAAAAGTTAATTCACAATTTTATCAAGGAATAAAATATGCCAAAAATATCAATAATTATACCTGTATATAATGTAGAAAAATATTTACGTAGATGTTTGGATAGTGTGGTTAATCAAACATTTACAGATTGGCAGGCGATTTGTGTAAACGATGGTTGTACTGATAAGTGCGGGCAAATACTGGAAGAATATGCAGAAAAAGATAAACGTTTTATTATTTTGAAAAAAGCAAACGATGACAGTCCTTCTGGTGCACGTAATCTTGCTTTGAAACATGCAACTGGTGAATATATTATGTGTTTAGACAGTGATGATTTTATTCATCCGCAAACTATGGAAATAAATTTATATTTGGCACAACGTGATAATGCAGATATGGTTGCTTTTACGTATGACAGGGCATATCGTCCGTATTTGATGGTTCGTCATTTATTGGGGTTGGATACAGAAAATGCTGTTCCGCGTGCATTTAATAAAAAATATAAAATCTCTAAAATACAAACATTGGTCACAGATGATGTATTTAAATATGCAACAGAGCAATCGCACAATCCATTTAATTTGCATAGACGTTGGTTGATAAAACATTGTCAAGTATGGAAAAATATGTATCGGCGTGATTTAATCAAAGATATTAAATTTATAAATGGTATTTTATTTGAAGATTTTCCTTGGTGGTGTGAAGTGTTGTTGAAAAAACCACGTACAACAATTGTGAATTTACCACTATATTTTTATCGTCCTAATTTTAAAGGCATAGTATTATCTGCTAAACAAAAGTTTATAATGATATCTTTGTTTGTTGGTTTAAATGATATTTATGCAAAATATGAAAAATGTGCAGATGATTATCAAATGAAAAAATTTCGTGAAAATTTCTTGTGGTTTTTTATAGCACGTGCATACGATAAAACCAAATATTTAAAAACAAATAAAGAATTACAAATCGCCAAAGATGGGTTTATTAAATTAAATAAAAATGGCGTATTGGATTATGTCCCCAAAAAATGGTGTGGATTGAAAGAACAAATCTGTGAATTTATAAAGGGGTAATGTTATGAATGCTGTGCCCAAGATTTCTATCATAATCCCGATATACAAAGCAGAAGCTTATTTAAATCGGTGTTTGGACAGCGTTCTGAATCAAACGTTTACAGATTTTGAAATTATTTGTTTAAATGATGGCAGTCCTGATAATTGCAATAAAATATTGGCTGAATATGCCAAGAAAGATGGGCGTATCAAAGTTATAAACAAAGAAAATACCGGTGTGTCAGATACACGTAATGTTGGGTTAAGTGTGGCCAAGGGTAGTTATATATTATTTATGGACAGTGATGATTGTATACATCCACAAACATTGGAAATAACCTATTTTTTGGCAAAAAAAAAATAATGCAGATATAGTATATTATAGGCATATTGCACAAGATTACACAGAAATAGAGCCATATTTAAATCAAAGTTTTGATAAAAATGTTGTTAAATACAAAGTTGTTGATAATGTATTAAAATATGCAACCGAAAAAAATCATGGCGGAACGTCTTGGAAAATTCGGCATGGTTTTATTTGGGCTTATTTGTTCAAAAAATCTTTCATTCAAGATATAAAGTTTTCAATCCATATCAAAATAGGTGAAGATTTAGTTTGGTTGTTAAAAGTGTTGCATAAAAAACCTGTTACGGTACTTACTAAATTGCCATTATATTTTTATATTCCAAACAGCAATTCGGCATTAAGTAGAGTAAATAAAATAGATTATATACAAAATATGACAGATGGTTTATTGGAAACATGGCGTGTATTTAACAATGCAAATATTTATGATAAAAAATTATATATGCACGAATTTGCTTGGCCTGTTATGATACCAGTGGTTCGTAATGCAAAACAGTTACAGAATAATGTAGAAAAAAACATAGCAAAAAAATGTATATCAAAATTATATCGGGCTGGATTGGTTGTGTATCCTTGTTCGTTCAAGGCGATTAAATGTTATTTCAGAATAAAAAAATTATTAAGAAATAGTTAAACTATAATATATTTTATATGGCAGATTTTTTGAAACGTGATGGTATTTTGATAACTTTTTTTATTCCCAACATGGCTGGTTTTCGCAGTGCGTATATTGGACGAAAATATGTTTGTAAAATACGTGCAATATTTAGCCATTTTTCAGAAGATATTTTTTTTGTTGTGATTGCATTTATTGTGCCATTACCACGTCTTTGCAGATGGTTTATCCAATCGGTACCACGTTTAATGGCCTTTGTTTCTAACATTTTCATATCAACCGCACCAAAATGTAACAGATACAGATTTTTATCTATGTGAAAATTATGATGTTTAATACTGTGAAAGCCGCTGCCCCATAAAACAGGCTTGTTTATAACAACAGGTTTTGTATATCGTGTAGAAAGCAGGGCATATTCGCGTTGTTCTAATAGGGGGGCTTCTTTGTCTAGTGTTTTTTCTTTTGTTAAATGTTGCCCAATATCTAACCCCAATCCAGACAGTGATGTGTTTATTTTTGTGTTTGATAAATATTCTGCAAGTTTTTGTTTTGTTTTCGGATCAATAACTAGAAATTCATCAGAATCACAACCAAGTACAATATCATAGTGTTTTAATAATTTGTGTGCCAATTCTGATAATTTGTTAATTCTGTATTTATCGCCCCCGCTTCTGGACATGGGGATATGGGATAATTTTGTTATATGTGCATCGCCAGCATTGAGGGGAATGTTTTGATCATCACCATCAAGTAATATATAAAGATTTTTTGTGCCAAATTGCTTCCCATAATAAGCAATCCAACGTGACAAGAAAAATTCATCATCACGTGACATGGTAATTGCCGCTATACGTTTTAAATGTTTGATGTTTTGTTTGTTTTTAGACATAATTTCCTTTACTTGTTCATGACATGTCGTATTATACACGTATATAGAAATTTTGCAATAAAGGAAAAATAGATGTCAGTTGTTTATGATGAAAAAAGGAAAGACATTACTTTTTGTACAATGCTTTTTCAAATACCAGATTATCAAAATTTGGAAAGAATAAAGAAAATGCAACGTAAATTTGATGATTTTTATTTGCCTTGTTTGAAACAATTGATACAAAAATTTAAAAGATTTGCTTTGTGGTGTGATGAATATACTGCTGAATATATCAAAAATAATGGGTTAGATAAAGAAATTGATATGCGTGTGATGAAATTTGAAGATTTACCGCATTATAAAGAAAAGTCTGAATGGTTAAAAATTTTGCATAAAATGAAAATACATGTTGGTTTTCTGTTGCATCATAAAAAGCCTGAAACATGGATTAATTATTTGATATTAATAAATGCAAAACCTTGTGTAATTGATTGGGCAGCACAAAGGAATACTTTTAAATCGTCTTATTTTGTATGGATTGATGCGGCTGCATTAAATCCTATATATGATTACATTTGGTATGGTTGGGATGGTTCTATACGGGCTGAACCAGAACGTGTTAGAATTGCCATACATAAAACAATCAGAAAAAGAAGACCGCATTTTGTGCCAAAGTTCATTTATCAAAATATATAGTCGATTTATTAAAATTCCATTAGCTACACGTGAAACATTAAAAAAACAGAAACTGGTTTCTATTGCGATGATAAACGCAGATTATGATATTCCTGGTTGTTGTATGATGATTCCGGCTAATAAGGTACATAGTTTTTACCAGCAATATGAACAAACACGATTGTTCATGAAACAGAAAAATTTGGTATCTACGGAACAGGCCATATTCTTGGCGATGATGAAACTGGCTCCAGATAATATGTTTGAATTGGTTTATGAAACAGAATATCTTGGGGTGTATACTGCGGTGTTTAAAAAAGATTCTGATTATGTTCTGTAAAACTTGATATAATTAAAACCGCCTATACGGCGGTTTTTAAGTGTTATATAATTAATCTGATTCAGCGTAACGATATGCTTTTTTGCGTTTGCCACTGTCCAGTTCTTTTTTACGCAGACGAATTGTTGCAGGGGTTACTTCCACCAATTCATCGTCTTGGATGTAAGACAAAGCTTCTTCCAAAGACATTTTTCTTGGTGGTGCCAAAAATAGTTTTTCATCTGCTGTGACACTGCGGACATTTGTTAATTGTTTGCCACGAACAGGGTTGACTTCTATATCATTTTCTTTGCTGTGTTCACCGACAATCATACCGCTGTAAACTTCAACTTGGGGACCAACAAATAAAACGCCGCGTGGTTCCAAATTGTGTAGAGCGTATGTTGTAGTAGAGCCTGCTTCCATAGAAACCAAAACACCAGGACGATATTGTGTAATTGGTCCGCGATATAAATCATATTTATCAAACACACGATTCATGATACCTGTGCCACGTGTATCCGTTCTGAATTCGGATAAATAACCAATCAAACCACGTGATGGGGCGGAAAATACAATTCTTGTTTTACCGATACCAGATGGTTTCATTTCAGTTATTGTTGCTTTGCGTTTGGTCATTTTTTCAATAACAACACCGCTGAATTCGTCATCTACGTCAATAACAACTTCTTCGATTGGTTCCAGTTTTTCGCCATTTTCATTTGTTTGCATAACAACGCGTGGACGTGATACAGATAATTCAAAACCTTCACGCCGCATAGTTTCAATCAAAATTCCCAGTTGTAATTCACCACGACCAGAAACTTCAAAAGCTTCGTTATTTTCACTTTGTGAAACACGAAGTGCAATATTTGTTTCTGCTTCACGGAACAATCTTTCGCCAATCATACGTGATGTTAATTTCTTGCCAGATTTACCAGCCAATGGTGATGTATTCACAAAAAAAGTCATGGTTAAAGTTGGTGGGTCAATTGGCATGGCTGGAATTGGTTCGTTTACAGATGGGTCACATAATGTATCAGACACGGTTGCTTTTGAAAATCCAGCAATAACAACAATATCACCAGCAGATGCAGAATCACGTGATACCTTGTTTATGCCCTGATGTTCAATAATTTTTGTAATTTTGGCGTTTTCAATAAATTCGCCCTTCATATTTATTGCTTTTACTGTTTGACCAACCTTGACAGAACCAGATTCAATTTTACCCGTTAAAATACGACCAACGTACGGGTCTGCCTCTAATGTAGTTGCCAGCATTGTAAAAGGTGCATCAAGTTGACATCTGGTTCCATTACAATCTGGGGCAGGGACATGATCAACTATTAATTGGAACAAAGGTGTTAAATCTTTGTTTGGATTATCAATATCTTTTAAATTACGAATCGCCCAACCATCACGACCACAGGCGTAAAGATAAGGAAAATCCAATTGAGAATCTGTGGCACCCAATTTATCAAATAAATCAAAAGTTTCCGTTAAAACTTCGTCTGGTCTAGCATCACCACGGTCAATCTTATTTATACAAACAATAGGACGCAGATTTAATTTTAATGCTTTAGACAGCACAAACTTGGTTTGTGGCAGGGGACCTTCGGCACTGTCTACCAACAACACAACACCATCAACCATAGATAAAATACGTTCTACTTCACCACCAAAATCAGCATGTCCAGGTGTATCTACGATATTAATTTTATATTCACCCCATTGAATAGATGTTGGTTTTGCAGAAATAGTAATTCCACGTTCGCGTTCGATATCACCACTGTCCATAACACGGTCTTCTACATGTTCGTTTTCACGAAATGTTCCAGCCTGTTTTAACATGTTATCAACCAAAGTTGTTTTACCATGGTCAACGTGTGCAATAATTGCTATGTTCCGAATTTTCATTTTTGTGCCTTGTTATTTGTATGTTTTTTGTAAGTGTACAGGTTAAACTATATTTTTATAATTTCAAGAAGTTTTAATATGGTTATGTTAAAAAAACAACAATGCCCATTTGGGCATTGTTGTTGTATACGGTGGTTTTATTAGTGTTTACCACCAATTTTTGTTCGACCATCCATAAATGGTTGTAATTTTTTTGGTATGTTTACAGAACCATCAGCATTTTGATGGTTTTCCATCAAAGGAACCAAAGCACGACCAGCGGCAATACCCGTGTTGTTCAGTGTCGCAACAAAATCAACTTCGCCGGTTGCATTTTTGCGGTATCTGGTGTTTGTTCTGCGTGCTTGGAATTGACCAATAGTTGAACAAGAACCCAATTCGCGATATGCGTTTTCGCTTGGTACCCATGCTTCCACGTCATTCATTTTAACTTTATTGAATCCCATGTCACCAGTAGAATTGGCAATTACACGATATGGCAATTCTAAATCTTCCATCGTTTCACATAAATCATTTAATAACATTTCGTGCATTTTTTCGCTGTCTTCTGGTTTACAGAAAATGAATTGTTCAACTTTGTTAAACTGATGAACACGAATTAAACCGCGGGTATCACGACCGGCGGAACCCGCTTCTTTGCGAAAACATGGTGAAAAACCAACAAATTTTATAGGTAATTCATTTTCGTTTAATATTTCATCACTGTATAAAGAATTCATAATTATTTCAGATGTGCCAGCCAAACAGCGATCTGTACCTTCAAGCATAAATACATCATCGTTCATAACAGACATATCAGAACCCATAAAATGACCAGCGTTGAAAATTATTTGTGGTTTTGTAATAGATGGGCATGCAACAAATTTAAAACCCTTTTTTATCATCTTTTGAATAACAAAGTTCTGAACAGCCAATTCCAATTCTGCCAATTCACCACATAATGCATAAAGGCGTGTACCACACGTTTTTGCAATTCTTTCCGGCATCCACCAATCATTCATATCCAATAAATCCCATTGCGCGCGTGGTGTAAAATCAAATGTGCGTGGTGTGCCAATACGGCGGATTTCAACGTTTGCAGATTCATCATCACCAATTGGTGCGTCTTTTGCGGGTATTTGTGGAACACGATGAAGTAAATCATTTAATACATTTTCTTTATCGGCTAATTCGGCCATTTCATTTGCGATTTCTTCACTTATCGCCTTGGATTTTGCAATTAAAGGTGCTTTATCAGATGCAGTTGGAATTTCTTTGGAAATTTTATTTTTTTCGGCTGTTTTTGTTTGTGTAATTGTTTTTAATTCACGAACACGTTTATCCAGATTCAAAATATCATCAACAACGTCCGGAAAATTTTTTACCTGACATGCATTTTTTACAATGGCTGGATTTTCACGAATAAACTTTATATCTAACATTTTTATACCTTTGTATATTTTTTATTTTTTCGCATTTAAGTATTGTATTGCATCCATTGCGGCACTGCAACCCGTGCCAACCGCAGTGGCAACTTGCATTTTGATATTACTTTTTACATCACCGGCAACAAACATGCCGGATGGCAATGATTCGGATGCTATACGGCCAATTTCATCACGTTTAATACTCTCTGTTAAATAATCTGTGTTTGCTTCATGACCAATTGCAACAAATATTCCGTCACATTCAATTTCTTTGTTATCAGTTGTTGTTGCAATAAGTTTATCTGAACCAGTTTTTTGGGCAACAGATTTTAATTCTGTATTATATACACATTCTATATTTTCTTTTGCAGTAACTCTGTCACGTAAAACCGCTTCTGCACGGAAAAATTCAGATTTTCTGTATACTATTTTTACAGATTTTGCTATGTCTGCCAAATACAAAGCATCATTCAAAGCTGTATTTCCACCACCAATAACCAACACATCACGACCAGAATAAAAGAATCCGTCACATGTTGCGCAATATGAAACACCATGACCAAACAATTCTTTTGCGCCGTCTATTTCCAATCTACGCGCGGAAGCACCCGTTGCTAGTATTACAGTTTTAGAATCAAATGTTTTTCCATTATCACAAATAATACTGTATGTGCCGTCTGCATTAAATTTGATATCTGTCGCAGATGCAGATTCCGATTTTGCATCAAAAGATTCGGCCTGTTTTTTCATAAATAAAATCAATTCTATACCAGAACCAGTCCAGCCCGGATAATTTTCCAATTTTGCGATTTCACCAGTTTGCCCGCCAAGGGATGCGCCCGTTACAACCAAAGTATTTTTATTAGCGCGACCACAATATATCGCAGCAGTCCATCCAGCAGGTCCAGAACCTAAAATAATTACATCATACATATCTTTTCCTATGTTTAGTTTGTTGGAATCATAACATAAAAACCATATCTTGCAAACACAAAATAGATGTGATTATTATTTGTTAAAATATTTCTTTAATGTTTCATACGCAGCGGTTATATGTGTGAATTCTGTCGTGGCAGATTTTTTATCTTGTGCCGTATCTGGGTGATATTTCTTAGCCAGCGAGCGATATTTAATCCCAATTTCCCGCCAAGATGCCGTTATTGGTAATCCAAATATCTGTAATGCAGTTGTTATTTGTACAGGAACGGTTTTCTTTGGTGGAATTTTATCAAATTTTGCGCGACCAGTTAGAAAATCGTTCAGAAATTTTACATATTCGTCTTCATTTTTATTTACTTTATCTCTGTCTTTGTCTGCGATGCCAAATGTTTCACGTTCCCATTCTGCATCTATTTCATCGGGACTCATATTTGCGTAATAGTTCCAATTTTTATTGTATTCAGCGGCGTGTTCTTTGCAGAACCACCAATATTCACGTAAGTCACGCGTTTTTGGCGCGCGACATGTTCCTGCTTTGGTACAACCGGGATGATTACATTTTTGTATCATAATTTATATGTCCTTGATTTTATTATGTGCTAATGGATGCGCAGATTCAACTGTATCACGTAATTGTTGAGGTAAAACATGGGTATAGATTTGCGTTGTTGAAATATCTTCGTGTCCCAACATTGTTTGTATAACACGCAAATTTGCACCGCCGGCTACTAAATGAGAAGCAAACGAATGGCGTAATACGTGTGGGCTGACACGTTCTGGGTC
>JAEEGL017060629.1_pt1 | contig 16357 bp, 28 predicted proteins | sample 9134231 | NCBI WGS metagenome assembly JAEEGL01 (sample SAMN16246548, study PRJNA631951) | gut metagenome | biome: gut microbiome; feature: rumen; material: fiber-attached | host: Bos | place: Iran: Karaj | collected 2018-10
CGCATCCCGTAGTGGCCATGATACTGCCTAAGACTGTTGGCGGTGTTATTTCAGCATACAAGCGGAATGCGGCAAGAGGCGGTACGTCTGTCAACATGAGCCGTGTCCGCGAATATCCCGATTACGATTCAATGATAGCTGCCCGTGACAGAGCACTGGCTCAACGTGACGGAAGAAGCGTGGCAAACATGCTGCGTACAGCTATGGGCGGCTCAAACTAAATATATGGAACTATGAGCAAGTATTCAGAGACAATGGCCATCATCAAGGGCATCCGCGAAAAGACTGACACAGCCGTACTGTTCTATTCGGCTGGCGGCAAGGACGGCATCGCCCTGCTGGAGATGCTGGCAACGACATTCAAGAAGGTTATATGCTATTACATGTATCTTGTGAATGACTGTGACCATGTGCAGCCTTACATTGATTGGGCAGAGAAGCACTACAGGAACGTCGAGGTAAGGAAAATCCTTCATTTCCAGCATGACGCATTCAAGGCTGGTGGATTCTTCTGTGACCCCGACCCCCGCTATCTTCTGCCAAAGAAAGACCCGAACCATCTGCGTATGCGTACCATCGGACAGATAGAGGAACAGGTAAGACAGGAAACTGGCATACCATACGCTTTCAGCGGCATGAAGGGAGTTGACGGCTACATGAAGCGGATGCGCCTGCTGATGTTCAAGAAGCAGAATGGAACATACATGACCAAGAAAGGCATGGTGTACCCGCTGGCCGTTTGGACTAACGGCGAGGTTTTGCAGTTCATCAAGGCCAAGTCACTGATTCGCCCGCTGGAATATGTGAAGGGCAACGTGTCGCAGGGGCTGGCCATTGACCTCGACCATCTTCTGTTTCTTAGAAAGAACTACCCGCGTGACTATCAAAGATGCTTGCAGGAGTTCCCGTATTGTGAAAAACTTATTTTCGACTACGAGCACGGCATCAAGACCAAGGCCGAAATGCCCGAAAACTTGCAGTCGGATGACATTGAACTGGAGGAGGAGTAAATTATGGCTGTGAAGAAAAGCAAGATTCAGCAAGCGGAAAGCAGATTGGTACTTCGCAGTCAGATAAAGCTGGCCGAGTATAATCCCCGCAGAATATCCGAAGATGCAAGAAAGGCTCTGAAAGCCAACCTTAAACGGCTGGGGCTTATGGGCGGCATCATTTGGAACGAAGATACAGGAAACCTTGTCGGCGGTCATCAGAAGGTGCAGATAATCGACGAGGTGAACCGCTACAATCCCGACACCAAGGAGAATGACTATGAAATCCGCGTGGAGGTGGTGCATCTGTCTGAAAAGGAAGAGATGGAGCAGAACATGTTCCTAAACAATAAGGCCGTACAGGGCGACTTCGACGATGACCTACTGCGAAATGTACTGAGGCAGATAGACCACACGGCTGCTGGCTTCAATGACTTCGACCTCGACATGCTGGGTATTACGCCCATTGATGATGACGAGTTTCGGAACATAACAGACATACCCGAAGAAAGCGACACGTCAAACGACTGGCGCAAAGGCAATCTGACACAGGACAACGAGCATCTTGCACAGGTGGATGCCAACACACACGGCAGTGAGGAAAACACGAAGATTGACAGGAGCGTTGACTTCTACAATGACACGCCCGAAAATCAGATAGCCCGCCACAACGAGATTCAGAAGGTCAAAGACCGCATAAACAAGAAATCTGACACCAACAACGACGGCGGCATGTTGTCGTACTTCATCGTATCATTCCCCAATCCGCAAGAGACACAGGGCGCACTCATCCAGCTGGGATTCGACCCTAACAGCAAATTCGTGGATGGCAAGGAACTGATGGATAAAATAGACATACTGGAGTAAAACGTCATGGCAGAGCGCAAGAAAAAGACAGCAGACAAGACCGCAGAGGCCAAGCCGAAGAAAACCACTAAGCGGAAAACAGCGACGCAGAAAAAGCATCGCAAGACTACTGCTCCACTTGTCAAAGTACCCGACTCCAAAGCCAAATATGACTACGATGACCCCGATGGTATATTCTTCAAGAAGATTGAACAGCTTGCAGGACAGGGAATGACAGATACGGAGATTGCAGCGCAGCTTGACATCAGACGCGAGGTTTTCAGCCGCATGAAAAACGGAAATTACGAAAGATGGAACAAGACGGAGAACGCCGTGAGGTCTGCACACATCGCTCACGTCTTAGCCCGCGCCCGCGAAAAAGCGATAGGTGTCGCAAGGGCTGCATACTACCGTGCTGCAATAGGTGGAAGGAAGGTGAAATCGGTGACAACCCGCTATGTACAGGCACGTTGTATCTGTAATGGGGAAAATTCGAAATGTCCGGAATGTGGCGGAACAGGTATAATAATTCTGACGAATAAGGCCGTGGTACAAGAAACGGAATCTGAACTTGCACCGAACATACAGGCACTATCGACATTCTTGTATCACCATGACCCGAACTGGCGGAAAATCCAGCGTGGAATAGAGGATGACGAGGAATTGCCTCAGAATGTCAAGCAAGGCATCCCCGTGTCGCACTGGATAGACGCGGAAATGACGGATGACTGGAACAATGTAGAAAATGACATAACGACTGAAAGCGAAGAATGACACAGAAAGTTGTTGATGAAAAGAAGGGGCTGCGAAAGCAGGTAAAAAAGGGTATAAAGGTATATCCTTGTTATTACCCTCTCTACCTCAACAACGGAAAGAAGATGATTGTGCTTGTCACTGGAGGCCGTGGAAGTGGTAAATCTTTTTCGGTAGAAACATTCTTGGAACGCCTGACCTTTGAAGCCGTGACAAGCCCCCGTGATGATGCAAAATTACTTGCACATCAGATTCTTTGCGCCCGCTATACGATGGTGTCAGCCGATATTTCTGTCATCCCCGAATTTTTGGAGAAGATAGAGATGGAGGGTACGCAGAAGTATTTCCGTGCAACGAAGAAGGATGTCATCAACAAGCAGACGGGCTCGCATATCATGTTCCGAGGCATCAAGACCTCATCGGGCAATCAGACGGCAAAGCTGAAATCAATCCACGGCCTGACGGTGTTTGTCTGTGATGAAGCGGAAGAGTGGACTTCGTTTGATGACTTTGAGAAAATCATGCTTTCCATCCGTACCTTGGGCATTCAGAACCTCATCATCATCGTGATGAACCCGACGGACAGCGGACACTTCATCTATCAGAAATACATAAAGGACACGCACAGGATTGAATACTTCGACGGTGTGCCAGTGCAGATTTCGACGCATCCCGACGTGCTTCATATCCATACGACATACCTCGACAACATAGAGAACCTTTCCCCGCAGTTCCTTGAGAACGTGGAAACCATGAAGCGCACAGACCCCGAAAGGTATGCACATATCGTCATGGGGCAGTGGGCTGACGTTGCGGAAGGTGCTGTGTTCAAGAAATGGGGCATCTGCAAGGAGTTCCCGACGCAGTGCAAGCATGTTGCGCTGGGTATCGACTTCGGTTATACATGTTTTGTTGGTGAAACGCTCGTAACCACAAAACGCGGTGAAATACCTATTAAGGATGTAGTGGAAGGTGATTACGTTCTGACTCGTCGCGGTTATCATCGTGTAAGAAGAAACCTGTATAATGGCCGAAAGAGGGTAATTGAAAAGACTATCATAACAGATGCAGGCGATATAAAGGTTGCATCGACATATACTCACAATATTAACGCAAACGGAAAATGGAAGAAGTACGGCGAATTAACGAAAGGGGACAAATTGTTTGTTCTGTCACCTTCAACGGGAGAGAGTTCAGGAGATACCCAAACGGGAAGCATCCAAACTACTACTATTACAAGTGGAAAGAAAAAGGATGTTACCACCAAATACTCTTGCATCATGCGGTGTATGAGTTCTATCATGGAACAATCCCCGAAGGTAAAATCATTCATCACAAGGATTTCAACCCGCTTAACAACGAAATTGAAAACCTTGTGGCAGTTACTCTTACAGAACACATGCAGATTCATAAGTCTTTTGAAAAATGGATGCACGAACACCCTGATGAAGTCGGAAAACATGGCTTCACAAAAGACAACTGGCATAGTCGGCGAAATAAAGTCATGGATAAGCTGGCTGTTGAAAAGAGAAGATGTGAATGGTGCGGAAATGAGTTCACGCCAACAAACACACATCAAAGATTCTGTTCAAAGCGATGTCATCACAGATGGCAGTACCAATCGCCAAGCAACAACATCGAACTTACATGCCAGTTCTGCGGAAAACAGTTCATGGGAAACAAATACCTTCGACAAAGGACATGCAGCGACGAATGCGCACATAATCTCTTGTGGAGTAAAAGACGTAATAACGGAAAATGAATATGAAGCAGATGTATATGACCTTGAAATAGAGGGCGTGAATGAGTATTTCGCAAATGGAATGCTTGCTCACAACTGCGACCCGACGGCCATTGTGATGTGCGGTTTGTGGGATAATCGGTTGTATATAAAGCAACTGTGTTATAAGACAGGAATGCTGTCAAAGGACATCATCAAATTCTTGCAGCCGTATAGCGGATTGATGGTGTTCGCCGATAGCGCAGACCCGCGACTCATTGACGAAATCGCTCTTGGTGGAATAATGATATACCCTGTTGCGAAGCCAGCAGGCTCAATCGTGGCTGGTATTGACAAGATGCAGAGTTATGATGACATCTTCGTTACGGAAGATTCCATTGAACTGCAAGAAGAAATGCGAAACTACGTGTGGGATAAGGATAAGGATGGCAACTACATCAACCAGCCCATCGACGCATGGAATCACGCCATCGACGCTGCCCGCTACTACACGCTCGGCAAGCTGCTGGGTAAGATAGTGAAGAATCTAAAGGTGACAAAGAAGAATAGCAAGGTAGCAATCAAATAAATGGAAAGAATATGCCAATACTGGATGATTATCAATTACAGGTGCTGACGCAGTTTAGGGGTGTCGCACTGAACAGTGAAGGGGTGTTGCAGGAGTTGTACTCCTATATCCTCGGAAATGACATTGTACGGGCTGTAAGTCTGATGCAAGACCATGAATTAGCCGTGACGAATGCCATCCGTGAATACAACTGGCAGACGCACGAAGTTATGAACCGCCCTAACAAGTGGAGAGAAGGGCAAGAGCCTTATCAGACGGAAAAACTGCCGCGTACCCGACAGCGTTATATCAACGAGATGGAGGTTTTCTTTCTGCTGGCCAATCAGATTATTTGGAAGCGGAACGCCGGAACAGACAGGGCTTACCAACTTTATAAGGACTTGCTCCGTGAAACCCGCTATCATTCAAAGTTGCGTCAGTGCAAGCGACTGGCTGGCTCTGAGTTGGAATCAGCCCTTGTCTATCAGCTTTACCAGCGGAACGGACAGCTTCACTACCATAACTTTGTGGCTGCATACTCGCTGGGCTATCGCCTGCATCCGTTGTTCGACCAGTATCAGAACATGGTGGCCTTTGCCCTTGGATATACGCTCAAGGTTCGCGGAAACAATGTCATGCACTATGATATTTGGACTGATGACTACTACTTCCAGTGTGAGCGCAGTGCTGTAGGCTGGCAAGTTAAGGTCTATGGCAACATTCTCGGCAAGATTCCAGTAATCTATTTCAGCCAAAACAAGTCATGGGATGGTTCTGAACGCAGAATCAACCGTGAGGAGATGTCGGATTCCAAGCACGGCGACAATAACAACTATTTTGCCGACCCGCTGGCAGAGGCTACAGCCGATGTACTCCAGTACCTAAAGAACGGCGAGACGGTAGGCCGAATGATTCAGCTTACGGGCAAGGAGTCACGATTCGGATATGTCAACCCGCCTTCCGACAGCGCCTCCCGTAGGGATGAGCATGACAACCTGCATGATTCCATCCTGTTTGACACCTTCACGCCCGACTTCTCCTTTGAGAAGATGAAGGGGCTGGGTACGATTTCGGGCGAGGCATTGCGCAGGGCATTGGCATTGGGCTACATCAAACGCGCAAACCTCATGGAAATCTACGAGCCGCTGATTGACCGTGACAAAAATCTGAAAATCGCGCTGCTGAAGCTGTTGCATCCCGAAGCTGCCACGGAACTTGACGCGCTGGATATTGAAGGGCAGTTCGCAGAGCCGTTTGACGAGGATAAGGCAACGAAATGGGCTGCAATCGGAAAGCTGTATGCCGACGGCCTCGTTTCGCTTGAAACAGCTGTGACAATGCTTGCTATCACCGATGCACCACATGAAGAAATAGAGAAGATTCTCGCTGATGCGGAACGCAAGGCAGCACTTGAAAAGCCTGTAGAAAAACCAACTGAACCAACAGAATAATGAAGATATACGAATTTGAACAGCCTTTCTATCCGTTCCGACTCATGGCCTGTGTCGGAGCGGATGCCATTCGTGGCTTCTTTGAAGTGGACTGTGACACGCTGGAGGACAACTGCCCAGCAATGACGGCTTGCAGGGTCACTGTGAAGGGTGGCGAGAACACCGTGCTTTTCCGCTTCCGTAATGTTGATGCCATCGAGTTTGTCAATGTCGCCCACGAATGCGGACACTTGGGTATTGATGTCTTTGAGTACATCGACTCGCCGATAAACGAATCATCTTCCGAGACGTTCTGCTATCTTATCGGATGGGCTGGCGGCTGCTTGGGCTGGCTGAAAGAGTGTGTTAGCGGTAAGGGTAAGAAGTACGGGCAATATGCTGGTAAGGTTGTGTATGATACAGACATTCCGTAACGATTTTGTTGTTGTTATAGGTCGGAGGGTGTGAAGGTAGAATCATAGGCCACAGTATGATTGCAGCCTGCACCCTTATTATATTATAAGGCATAATCATTTCTTTAAGAGTTAAAATAAACTAAATGACTTTATTTTCTTTTCAAAATATTTGGTAGAATGAATTTATTTGCTTACCTTTGCACTAACAAATAGAACAAAACCATTTAGAACTGATGAGCCGACAGCACAAACGGGCAAACATGAAATGAAACAGGTAGTTTTGAAAGAACTGGCAAAGATGGATTTTAAGGTCGTAGCATACGCAATGCGCGATTTCTCGCGTCTTGATGACTTGGCAGAGCGTCTTGCATGGGCATACAGCAAAAACGATGTCACAAGCGGCAAAATGGCTGCTGAATTGACTGGAGTATATGAATCTGACAATATTACAACCATTTAGAGCAGACGAGCCGACTGCATAAAACTGGCACAGTGTCTATGAATACCTATTACAAGTATGCGCCCAACGTATTTTTGGCAAAGTGCGACGCAAAGCACGAAAAGGGTGATTTGATTGACGTAACGACGAAGTACGGGAAGGAAAATGAGAGCATCGTGCATAATCTGATTTTTGAGCGCGACGGCTTCTATTACTATTCTATCACCCGTGCTGATGGCTATAACACGCAGGAGAGGGCAAGGCGCAAGGCTGAACGCTATGAACAGGCAGCGGCCAATGCCGACAAGCGCAGTACCGAATATTTCAACAAGTCGGAAAAGGATGCAGACTTTCTTTCGCTGGGCGAGCCTATCAAGGTCGGCCATCATTCAGAACGCCGCCATCGTAAGATGATTGATGACGCTTGGCGCAACACTGGCAAGATGGTAGCTGAAATGGAGAAAGCAGAAACGTACCGTTCAAAGGCAGAAGGCTGGGAACGTCATGCCGATGACATTAACCTGTCTATGCCCGAAAGCATTGAATACTACGCAAAGAAGCTGGAACAGGCCACGGAGTACCATCAAGGCTTGAAGAGTGGCAAATACCCGCGTGAACATGCCTATTCGCTGACCTACGCGAAGAAAGCCGTAAATGAGGCACAGAAGAATTATGACCTTGCAAAGAAGCTGTGGGGCGATAACGAGTAAGGATATGGTAATGTATATGGCAAAGATATTTGATATTGACTATGCGACGAAAGATGAGATAATCGTCGAAAAGATGCTTTGGAACGGTCGCTTTTCAACCGTGGCAAAGGTCATCGTTGAACACAGGCACGAAAACAACGTGCTAACAAAGGATGGGCTTGATACAGTGTTGAAAGCCTTGAACTGGCGGCATACGCACACTGAGCGCGTGGCTATCCCCAACGGCATATATAATGGATTGTGGGGTATTCGTGGCGATGGTTTTGCCGTGGTGTTCATGTCAGAACTTGAAGGATTTGGAAGCGATGTTTTCTTGCGTCGGCATGACAATCCCGAATTTGGCATCTTCTATGACGTGGCTTTTGGCGGCTGGCGCAATGACAACAGAAAGAAAGCAGTTGAAATTATTAAGCAGAACATGAATATCAAGATATGAAAAGTAACAGTAGCAGAATGATTTCAAGGCAGGAGGCCGCAGAAATACTCCGTGTTGACCCTCAGACGGTATCAAACTGGTGTGAAAAAGGCGTACTCCGTGCAAAGCAGGTCGGCAAGTGGACGATGGTTGACAGAGACACAATCACCGCATTGTTTGACTCGCTGGAAGATTTGGCTGCATCGAAAGGTGCTATTGACCAGTTGCAGAAAGAAAACAACGAAAAGTTGCACGAACTTAGGCGCATACATGACGAGTGGATGCTGGATGTCGCAATGGTCAACGGACTGGAAAAGCCGTCAAGACTGATTCGCATGATTCATACGATGATAGACTGCGTAGGTGACGATATAATGTCTGAGCGTGAGCGAAGTGTCCTGAAAGAATACTTGGACGGTTCGGAATTTGAAACCATCGGTGACGAGTACGGCATTACCCGTGAGCGCACAAGGCAGATTATCGAGAAGGGTATGCGGAAGCTGGGAAGCCTTGAGCCCTATGGTGACGTGCTGAACAGGTGCAATGAGGCAGAATCCGAAAACAAGATGATGCGTAACCTGTTGAAGAAACAGGAGGCAGAACTGGCAGAATTGCGCGACAAACTGAATATCAAGGTCGAGCATGACAAGCACAAGACGGCAGAAGAAAAGGCTGTGGCCGAATTGTCGGAACAGGATAAGGAGGTGCTGGGGCTTCTGAATACAAGGCTTGTTGACATGAATCTTACTGTAAGGTCGCTGAACTGCCTAAAGGCCGCTGACTTGGAGACTTTCGGCGATTTGGTGAAGTGCTATAAGAGTGACCTGTTGAAGCATCGGAATTTCGGCAAGAAGTCTTTGGGCGAACTGGATGACCTGCTTGATACAATGAGTAATGTTCATGGTGTCAGGTTCTATTTCGGCATGAATGTCGATGAGTACTATGACCGATTCACACAGGGTATAATCGCAAATTCGTAACGCTATGGAACTGCTGAATCTACAGGATATAAGGGTTAATGACTGGTTCTGCCACCTGTATGGTCTTGGTGTGCTGAAAATCATAACCGTGCAGACATATTGCAAGTGTACTGACCGTGACAACAACTTTGAAGAGGTGAATCACGAAGAGTTGATGCCCGTACCACTTTCTGAAAGGGTGCTGGGACTGTGCGGATTCAAAGATGGCCTGTTCAAGTTCAATGGTGACAACCTGATTTCTTACAACCCGCTGGAGAAACAGGTCGGCGTGACAGGATTCGGCTCACCTTCTTACAGGCTGATACCGTGGAAGGTTGAGTTTCTTCATCAGTTGCAGCACATATACTATGACCTGACTGGCAAAGAACTGAATCCAAACATGCCAGCGTTATCAAGGGAAATCGAGGAAAGAATCATAAACGAAGAATTATGATGTATGACAATTTGACAAGAATATCGGTTGATTGGTGGTGGGGCAGGACTATAACACTGATAGAACGTAACGGGATTGCGTCAGTGGAATTGCAGCTTGAAAACGATTGCCCTTCAACGGCATTTGTCAAGGGGCTGATAGTTGATGAAAGCCAAAGAAGAAAGAATATCGGAAAGATGCTGATGGAGAAATGCGAAAAGATAGCCATTGTAAACAACAGGTCTTTCATGCAGCTTGACGTAGATAAAAGCTGTAGTAACTTCGACTGGCTTTGCGACTGGTATGTGAGGATGGGATATATGTGTCATCGGAAAGATGAGCATTATGTCACGATGGTAAAGGTTTTGCGAACTAAATAAAAAAGTATGGTTGAGGTGTTACGTCAGGAACAGCCCGTAGCCCGCAAGGAGCACAGATGCCTGTTTTGCGGTGCTGTCATCAAGAAGGGCGAGAAGTATCAGCATACCGTCTATGTCACTGACGGCGAAATTGACGACCAGCGGATGCACCTTTGCTGTGAGGATGCTGTTGCCGAGTTCTTTGACCCATACGATGAATACTTGTATGTGGACGCAATCATGGAAGGAGTGAACGATGCCCTGCATGATGCAGGGATAGAACCTGCAAAGACGGTGTATGAAGCCGTACTGCAATGGAAGGATTTACAGTCAAAAACAGAATAATTATGAACATTAACGAAAAGAGAATCCTTTTTGCCGATTTGGACGGCACGTTGATTACGACGGCGAGCGGTAAGACGTTTGCTGAGGATTGTACAGACTTTCGCATAAGAAAGGATGTGCTGGATAAGATTCGTTGGATTCCTGGTCTTGAATACGTGTTCGTAGTAACCAATCAAGGAGGAATACCTCAATACATTTCGGAAAAGGACTTTGAAACAAAGTTCAATTCCATCCTCTACTTTATGAATCAGTATCTCACTTACGACATTACTTTGAACGGTGTTCATAGCAAGCCAAAGTTTATTGCCGGAACTTATTGTGCATCTGTTGACAAAGACGATTTGTTGCGCAAACCGCATACTGGAATGTTGCAAAAGCTGCTGAAGGAAGATGTCATTGGTCAGAATGTTTCATTTACAAAGTCTGAAATGCTGATGATTGGCGATGCCAGTGGGAAGCCCGGGCAGTTCTCTGACTCTGACAAGAAATGTGCTGAGAATTTCGGCATAGACTATCTCGACGTGGAAGATTTCTTAAAGGCATAGACATGAACAACAGAAATGACGAGTTGGATGAATTGCTGTCTGCCAGCAGTTCGGGCGGGAAACTGTCACAAGAGGAATTGGATGAATTGGTGGAGGCTACCAAGGACGACATGAAAGCAAAGGGATGCCCCGTATGCGCTACGGAACACCCGAAGGTTTATAAGATGTGCATGAACATCAAGAAGCGGGCAGAAAAGCTGCATAAGCGTGTGCCGTCGGTATGTGGCGGTGAAGATTGGGGGCGCGGTCTGAAATACACTCCTCCTAAGAAGAAACGTAAAAAGCGGAAATAATATGAACAGAATCTATCAAAGGCGAAAAGAAAAACTGCTTGAAAGGAAGCGCGAATCGTGGAATGCCCCACAATTCAGCAATCAGAAGTATTACGAACAAACAAGAAATTATGATAAAGTTACCAATTACAGAAAAGGCGCAAGAATATGGCGCAAAAGTAAAAGCCAGTAGTGATGCACGGAAACAATTAGATGAGGGCTGGCAACAGCATTTCGACATCGAAATTGAAGATGCTTTTCGTGCTGGTGCTTGTTATGTGATGGATGAAGTCAACAAGCCAAAAACCTTAGAACCGAGCACAATGGCTTTGACATTATATCTTGCAGCGAGGGATAAGCTTGCAGAATTGGAAAAACGACCCAAAAATAATATTTGTATGACAGAGAATCAGAAAATGCGGTTGGAACTCTACCGTGAATTTGGAGAAGATGCGCAGAAAGCCCTCGATTTCATCATGGCTGGTGACAACAAGCGCGAAGTAAGCAACCCTGCACCCGTGGCCAGCGGAAAGACAGAAGTGGAAAACGGACTGTACCTCATCTATGAAGATGGCTATAAGAAGTACACAGGCGAAGTCAGCGAATCAGATGCAGAAGGTGTAAAGTACATCGGAATTGTGCATGACGGCCATTCGTTTGCCGTTACGCTGAAAGACCTTGGCCAGTATGCGCTGGTACATGAAATCTACAAATGCCCTTCGGAACATCCTTTGTACCGCCGTCGTAAATGTGATGCCCTGTTGGATTGGGATTGTGTCGAGCGCACGAAGCACATTCAGGAAATCGGAACGGACATACCGCTGGCAGATGGTGAATACATCCCATCGCTCCCCATGCTGGTGCTGATGTGTCACTATGCCGACAAAGGACTCAATGATTTGTTAAAATCTGTTGGCGGTGAGCCGTTTGACATGGATGAATGCTACTGGTCTGTTGCTGAGAGCGGCAGCGGCATTGCTTGGAACGTAAGTTTCAATAATGGTTACGTCAACAGAGGCAACAAGTGTTACAGTGGCGTTGTTCGTCCTGTGGCCGCATTTAACATCTAACATTATATGACTATGAAGTGTTCAGCCTGCAAATTCTATGTCAGAAGCAAGGTGTACGGAAACGGATGCTCCTGTAGGGGTAACAAGCCTTGCGAAATCAAACGAAATTCAGAGATTAGAAAGAAGAATAAATCAAAAAGGAAAGCAAAATGGAACAGAAGAGACCAAAGCTGACAGGCCGCGACTTACACGCTGGCGACATCGTGCGGTTCAATGGCGAACTGCGTACAATCGGGACTATCGGGCGCACAGATGCGTTTGATGAAAGAACTATGTCATTGATTCACTTGGAAGATGCCGAGCCTGTAATGCTGGCAGATGTAGCGGCCATGCAGAGCCTTGGCGCAAAGTCGGACGGCAGCAGCGTGAACATCAAGGGCGATGGCGTATCAGTCAGATACACCATTTTGGATGACGGAAGCGTACATGCTGACATCAACTATAGTGGTGGCCAGCGTTCAGAGCATTTTAATGCAAGGCGGGCTATGCTGCACAACCTTCAACAGATGGTATGGAAGTGTGGCCGTGGTGAACTGAAACTCAGAGTACCGAAACCAAAGAAGGAAAAGAAATGAACATCAGAAACCTTCATATAGGTGATTTCGTGAGGGTAAAGCAAAACGTACCTGTCAGCGGCAATCCCATTGCACCCGCTATGGAATTGTCGGCTGGCAGCGTTTACCTTGATAACAAGGGGTATTTCGCCCCCGAACAGTTGGAGGCAATCCCTGTATCAGAACTGAAAACGATGGAACGGCTGGGGTTCACGGTTACAAATGACCTTGGCGGTTTCTGCGTCCAGTACGGAAGGAGCATTCGGGCTGTCAGTGACGGTGACAAGGTGCGTGTGGATGTGTTCAAGGATGGCAAGTGGAATCGCCTGCCATATACTGCTCCCTACCTCCATCATCTACAGCAGCTTTATTTCACCTATATGGGCGGCGAAATGGAATTAGGATTCAACTTAAAAAAGAAATCAAGATGAAACATATTGACAGGCGAATGAAACACGGAAAGTGCCGATTTGACGAGAAGCAACCTATTGGCCGATTCTGTGCATACTGGAATATGCGTATTGCAAAAGAAACCTGTTCAGATTGTAAGAAAGGCAAAACATTGGTTCTATGAGACATTTCAGTTTGTCAACTATACGGAAGCTGCAAATGCCCACGGATGAGAAGTCTGCGATTCGGAAGACGAAGATGATTCTAAGTTGCGGGCTTGCAGTGGCCTTCTGTTCGTGGTCGGCTGCAGAAGATTACAGGCTGCTTGTGAAAAGCGGTGAAAGCTATGCTGACGCGGAACGGTTCGGACAGAATATGATGAGGGCTGGATTCGGCAATGTGAAAAGGGAAGTCCTTTCCACGGATGCCATGTGCGATAAATATATAGACCTTCATCAGAATTTCCGTAACATTGCAGAGTCAATTCAATCATATCAAATCTATCCGTTTGAATTGGTTGACTATGAGACATTCTGCAAATCGCTTTATGATGGTGGTAGGCTTCCGCGTTTCAGAAAGGAGGCCACGATGCACTATTCAATCTACAGTAGCGCAGTGCTGAACTATTCCGAAGGTTCGCTCTCTGATGCTGACTTGATAAACAGTTTCATTCGCATAGACCTTGCAACAGGCAGAAAAAGACCTGTCAAGCCATTTGAATTTAGGCAGTTTCTCCTCGACCTGTCACTGGCTTTTGATGAAATGTGGCTTATTTGGAGTGTCAGAACTGGCCATAATTAAATTAAATCGGTTTATGTGGTAAGATGCAGGGTAAACAAATAAAAATGGATTAAAACGGCTTATTTATTATATAATAAGGTATAAAGCACTCAAATTTTGGCCAAATTGTTAAATAAAGCAAATAACTTTATTTTTCTGCCGAAAAATTTGGTAGATTAAAATTAAATGCTTAACTTTGCACCATAGAAAACAACAACCATTTAGAACAGCCGCCGACTGCTAAAACACTGGCAAGACGATTATGACAGCAACAATGAAAAATCAGATGAGACAGGTGATGAACATGGCACACAGCATTATGAAGGCCACAGGTTACACCCGTACATGGAGTGACGTTCTAAAGAACGCTTGGATGGTCATCAAGTTGCAGATGACGATGCGCACGAAGTCTGTAGAGTTTTGGTATCTGAAAGTATCTACAGGCGAAATGAGGCAGAGTTTCGGTACTTTAATCCCGACTATTATTGACCCGTTGATTAAGAACAGCGAGAACCACAAGAGGGGTAAAGACTGCATAACTTACTTTGATGTGCAGAAGCAGGCATTCAGATGCTTTAAGTCTTACAACCTTGTAAAAGTATGCTGGTAATGGATGAAATTTGGCGAGATATAGAAGGTTATGAGGGTAAGTACCAAATATCGAATTTGGGGCGCGTAAAGTCATTAAAACAGCTTTATGGTGGCACTTATGTATATAGGGAAAAACTGATAACACCTATAAAACAAAAATATGACGATTATCATTATGTAAACCTGTATAAAAATGGCAAACAAAGGCATTTTAAGGTGCATAGGCTGGTTGCAATACACTTTCTGCCGAATCCCAAAGGCAAGCGCGAAATAAACCATATAAACGGCTGCAAATCGGATAACAGGGCAGAAAATCTTGAATGGGTGACACCAAAGGAAAACATGAAACATGCCTATTCTGTTTTGAAAATTCGACCACAGCAAAGCCAGTTAATGCCAGTTGCAAAACTTAGCCTTGATGGTGAAGTCATAGAAGTATTCGACAGTATTCAAGATGCAGTCAGAGCGACGGGTTTACTCGCTACAGGTATATGTGCATGTTGCAGGGGGAAAAAGAAAAAATGCGGCGGTTTTAGATGGGAATATGTTGGTTAAAAATTTATATATTATGACAGTAAACGGAGAAAAAGTAGATAGCGTGAAAATCGAAGGTGAAAATGGCATCTGTGTGAATATCACAGACACGGAGGCTGGCAACCTGCGAGTTACGGAAGTAGGACAATATCTAAAGACGCTGCAAATCATCCCGCAAAACTCAAACAGTGCGGTCATCAGTAGCACAAGAGAAAGGTATTGATATGGTAGCATACAAATTCACGATACCCAGCGAAATTTGCGGAAAGGTGGAATCGTACCTCCGCAAAAAGTTCAGAGGCAGCAAGCGTGTATATATACAGGCACAGTTTGACGATGAAATCCTACTGGTGGCCGAAAGCAGGGATGCTTGTCGCGGAACGACGAGCGAAGTAGAAACAATCTGTGAATATGAAGGTGTGGAATGTAAGTACGACATACTAAAAGACGATTAACTATGACAGCAAGACAAGAAAACAATCTGAATAAGGTAAGGGAGTTGCTCAAGGATGCACGGAACTTACTCGATGCTGTGATGTTTGGTGGCGACCCGCTGACAGAGGGCGAGTTCAAGAAGGTGCGCGGGTGCTATGACAAAATCTGCGAAGCAAATGACAAAATCTAAATCGTTATGACTGATTTTGAAAGGAATGCCCGCTATTCGTTCAGTGAAACGCTCAATCATCTAATTGGCAACGGCTGGAGATGGCCGCATATCCGCACATTACGTTACAAAGGGTATGAAGTCATTACTTATGCAGACAGCAACCGTACTAAAGGATTTCATGCAAAGTTTTACATTGATGGGAAACTTGTGAAGATGCGTGATAAAATCTTCAAGGCTAACATTGAACAGTATTGTAAGAACTATATAGACCAAGTGTTATCAAAGAAATAATATGGAACAGTATATTAAAAAATCCGCTTTAGTGACGGAGATTAGAAAACGCTTACTGCCAGTAATTAGAGACAAGCATTATGACGAATGGGAAGAAGGACAAGATAGTGAACGTAAAGCCATACTTGCCATCATCGACACCCTTGAAGTGAAAGAGGAGACTATAAGCAAAGACCTGGAAGAAGCAGCAAGGAAAAACGTTGTTCTTGAAACAACGGTCATGAAAGACAACGATGGTGATGGGATAGACACGCCTTATGAAGAATGGCTAACCCTTGAAGACACCGAGATTCCATTTATACCGGATGATATTGGTCTTAAAGATGGCGACAAAGTAAAAG
>JAEEGL017361649.1_pt1 | contig 16357 bp, 17 predicted proteins | sample 9134231 | NCBI WGS metagenome assembly JAEEGL01 (sample SAMN16246548, study PRJNA631951) | gut metagenome | biome: gut microbiome; feature: rumen; material: fiber-attached | host: Bos | place: Iran: Karaj | collected 2018-10
CAATGCCGGCATCAGCAAGGGCTTCATCATCCAGAGGGTGAACAACGAGACCGTAAAGACCATCGAAGACCTGCAGAAGTGTGTCAAGGATGCATCTACTTCAAAGGATCCCGTGCTCTACATCCAGGGCATCTTCCCATCAGGAAAGAAGGGATATGCAGCAGTAGAACTGACGGAATAACCCGATTATCCAAATTAGCAGAATATGAATATTACGGGGCTTGCCAAAAGACTCCCCCAATACGAAGAGCAGGAGGCGCGCAGCATTGTGCGTCTTCTGCTCTTTGACGTTTTCGGCATGACCTTGACTGACATCTGCGGAGGCGCACTTGATAACCTAAACCCAAAGGAGCAAAGCCGGTTAGAACAACTGATGCGACAGCTCGAAGAGGGGGCGCCGGTACAATATGTCACAGGCAAAGCCCTCTTTGCCGACCGTACCTTCAACGTCAGGCCCGGCGTGCTTATACCACGCCCCGAAACGGAGGAGCTATGCCGAATGGTAGAGAGGAACTGCCCCAGTCAGGCAACGATTCTCGACATCGGCACAGGTAGCGGATGTATAGCCATAACACTTGCCCTCAACATACCGCAGGCAAGTGTCACGGCATGGGATATCAGCCGCGAGGCACTAAGCATAGCCGAGGAGAACGCACATCGCCTTGGGGCAACCGTGAACTTCCAGCTACAGGATGCGCTCTCTCCCCCAGAGGCTGAGAAGAAATGGGATGTAATAGTGAGCAACCCGCCATACATCTGCATAAACGAACAGAAGGACATGGAGCCGCACGTGCTGAACCACGAGCCACATCAGGCACTCTTCGTGCCCGATGACAATCCCCTACTCTTCTATGAGGCCATCACTCGATATGCCGCACACGCCCTTAGACCACAGGGGCTTCTGGCATTTGAGATTAACCCTCTCTACGTTACGGAGACAATAACAATGATGAACAGCTATGGATTTGACATACGAGAAACTATTGAGCAAGCTGACGGCCACCTGCGCACGATCGGAGCAATGCACGCATGACATACGCAAGAAGATGACGCGTTGGGACGTAGCAGAGGACCTGCAGCAACGCGTCATAGACTATCTCACCAAGGAGCGATACATTGATGACGAGCGCTATGCACGCTTCTTCATCAACGACAAAACGAAGTACAACCATTGGGGTCAACGGAAAGTGGAGCAGGCACTATACCTCAAAGGCATCAGCCGCGACATCTATGAGCCCCTGCTCCAAGAGATGAGCGACGACACATACGAGGACATCCTCCTGCCCCTACTCCAGCGCAAAGCCAAAACTATCAAGGCAAAAAGCGACTACGAAGCAAGGCAGAAACTCCTACGCTTCGCTATGCAGCGCGGCTTTACATACGAGCAAGCCGCAAAATGCATAAAAGAAGTCCCAATTAATGCCACATAGACAAATAAATGACAGATAGGAGGGGTATAAAAAAGCGAAACGTCCGCACTTCTCAGTGTGAACGTTCCAATCTCAATAGGTATTAGCTTCTCTTAAGGTAAAAAGATTGTATTCAGGATAACAGTTGCAAAGTTAAGGCATTTTTCTTAAAGTGCCAAACTTTTTTTGTATTTTTTTTGATTTCTGTTAATTATTTCCCTTTTTGTTGCCCATATTACTTCTTTTTTGTTGACTTGTAATAAGCACGGGCAGCATAGAAGAGTATTGCGAGGGCTACGGCACCAAGGATTATGTATTTTATCCATTCGCTATATTCCATGATTTTGACTTCGAGCTGATCTTTGGTGACGAAGGTGTGGAGATACCACCCCAACCCAGCGAGAATGGCGTGCCATGCTGTGGCGCCTATTGTGGTGTAGAGCAGGAATCGCCAGTAGTTCATCTTTGCCAGTCCTGCAGGGATGCTGATGAGGTGGCGTATGCCTATGACAAGACGTCCGGTAATAGTGGCAACGGCCCCGTGGTTGTCGAAGTATTTTTCTGCTTTCTCTACCTTCTGCTGGTTGAGTAGGCACATCTTACCCCATTTGCTATTGGCAAAGGAATAAATGATGGGGCGCCCGAGGTAGTAGCCTGCGAGGTAGTTGATGGTGGCTCCGCAATCTGCTCCCAGAGTGGCGAAGAGGATGATGAGCCAGATGTTGAACTCGCCTTCGGCAGCATTGAAGGCCGCGGGGGTGACAACGAGTTCTGACGGAACGGGGATGACAGTACTCTCAAGGAGCATAAGGAAGAATACTGTGGAGTAATTAAGATTGGATAATAGTGATGAGAACATGATGTTCACGAATTAACGAATTAACGAATTAACAAATTTACAAATTTACGAATGATCATCATATCGATATAGAGAAAATATCAAATGCATGATGCGAGAGTCTATTTGAATTGTGAGTAGCGATTGTACTCTTCTGTTTTGTCGAGTTCTTTGCAGCAACGTAGCATGTATGTTAGCAAGAGAGGCGGACACTCGGACATCATTGAGGCCTCATAGAACGGGGTTATGATGGTCTCGAAGATTTGGTATGCGGTTGCGATGTATCCCATTTCGTAGAAGATGATTCCGCTGCGTATGACGGTCGTTATGTCGTAATCGGTCCGCTCAAAAGCTTCGCGGAAGTGCTGCATGGCTGTTGCCGCATCGCGCTTCTCAAGATATACGGAGCCTAAGCAGAGGCAGGGCTGCTCCTGGTCGGGATATAGCTGCGCACACTTGGTGTAATACTCTATGGCTTCGTCTAATCTGCCCTGATCGTATCTCACGCATCCCATAGCCATGAGCGCCTCGTCGCTATCGGGGTCGATGGCAAGGGCGTACTCGGCACATTCGCCAGCTTTTTCAACCATCCGTGCCTGCTCGCGTGCATAAGATGCAGCCTGCGCCTCGCTCGTTTCCTGTCCGTTATCAGTCGGGGTTGGGCATCGGTAATTGTAGTAGGTGTCATAGAGCTCCATCCAGCCGTTGAAGTTGTAGGGGTCATAGTCAAGGGCTTTGTTGAGGCACTCTATCACTTTGTCTGTCTGGTCGTAGGCGTGATAGATGCGTGCCCATGTTTCGTAGTATTCATACTCCATCTCCTCAACGGGCTTCGACATCTTCTCCATCCATGTCTTTGCCAATCCCTCAAAGCCCAGGTCGGCATACATCATAGCGATATCGAGAGGCATGCGGGCTACGTCCTCTTCTTCGAAGTCATCATTAGTGTCCGTGTCTTTCCCGGCAAGGACATCAGCATATTTCCGTTGCAAGATACGCTCTGCCTCCTGCACCTTTCCCTGATATACCAACAGTTCTGCCTGTATGTATGCTGCCTCGATATAGTTTTCGGGGTCTTTGACAAGTCTGAAAGCTTCAGCAGCCTTCTTTGTGTCATGCTCGTCAATAAGCGCCATACGTGCCTTGAAGAGCAGCGCCGATGCTTCTTCGGGGTGCAGCTCCGTGCAATAGTCTGCAGTAGCGGAGGCTTTCTCGTATTCGTTGTTGGAGTGGTAGTATTCAGCTATATCAATGAGGTCATCGGAGTCGAGATAAATCATCTCGCCACGCTCACGTGCGCTCTCATAATTCCGGAGCATCTCCTTAAACGCATTGCTGCGAGTGTATTTATAGAATTCCTTTTGTCCCATTGAGTGTGTGAGGTTGGGTGACAAACCGTTCCTTGTTGCTAAGGGTTATAAAATCTTTTGCAGCAGGATGGCATTCTTGTATCCCTCTGTGGTGAAGAGCCAATCGTTCAGCACGGCTACTTTGGTAAAACCTGCATCTGACATTAGTTTGCGTGACGGGAGGTTGCCCTCGGCCACTATAGCTGTAATCTGGTGGAGGTGCATGGTGTCACGTGCGTACCGTATGAGTTCTTCAACGGCCTTTGTGCCATATCCCTTACCCCGATGCTTGCGCAGCATGGCAATTCCCAGCTCTGCCCGATGATGATCTGGGCAGAAGTTGAACAGGTCTATCAACCCTACAGCCTCTCCCTCATCGTTGATGATGACGAGACGCACCTGACGGTCTATGAAGATATCGTTGGACTGGTTTGCGAGATAGTCTCGCAAGGCATAACGACTGTACGGCACATTGGTGGAAGAGGTGTCCCAATGTTCCGCATCATTCTCTATGGTGTAGAGAAGTTCGAGATCCTCAGGCTCAAGTGCTCGCAGTTTCATTTCCTGACAAAGAATATTGAGAGGTATGTGATGACGGCGAGATAGAAGAAAGCCACATTAGGGATAAAGAAATAGCTGCAAATCTCAATGATTGTCAGCACCTCGAGAATTGCCAGTCTGATTTTCAGAGCCTTTTTGTAAGTGTAGCGGTTCTGGAACCTGTCCTTCCTCACAAACCATAGCAGGGCAGGTATGCCGGCGATGGTGAGAAATGTTATGGCATACTGATAATAGAATACCGAGGAATTGAATATGCTTGTCTCAGGCAGTCCTATTGTTAGCGCCAGCGCAGCAAAGAGAATTACCGGTATTGCGAGGGCTATGTTAATGCTGGTCTGTTTCATCGTTTTACCTCTTTTATAAATCCGTGACGGAAGGCGTAGAGCAGTTCCCTGAGGTCATCAATTTGCTGTTGCAGTTCCTTTCCTCTATCGGTATCTGCCACGAGCAGACGACGTCCTGTTGTTGCAACAATCTGTGTGGATGACTTGATGTCGCGTCCTTCCCTTACGGCATCCTCTACATTAGTAAACGGCTCATGCTGCACCAGTTCAAACTCACGTGAATGATATACGAGGGTGTAGCCCGCTATGCCGGTCTCCTTATGATATGGTTCTGCAAAGCCTCCGTCAATAACCATAATCTTTCCGTTGGCCTTGATGGGCAGCTCGCCCTTCTTTACATGCACAGGCACGTGGCCGTTGATGATGTGACGGTTCTCGCCCGTCACTCCGAAGGAATCAAGAATGGTGTCTGCCGTCTTCTCCAACTCACGGAGCTTGAAGAACCATCCCTTCTCCTCCACGTGTGTCTCCTTCTCTGCAAGGAAGTAACGCTCAAACGTAGCCATCTTCGCCTTGTCAAAAAGGCAGGAGTCCTTGCCGCACCAGAGGTACATGAAGTAATCCTTGGCATAGCGTTTCTCCTCAATCGGCGTGTCGTAAGCAAAGGCAGAGCGTATCATCATGCCTATTTTCTTCATCAGCACACGTCCTGAGCAGGTCACTCCCGGCATTATCTCCACCTCCTTCAGCGTGCCGTCCTGATTCATGGGAACAGAGGCATGGAAGAGGAGGTTATTGTTGTAGATGGCATACATGCAACCATGAGAGAGGATTGTCTTGATGTGGCGCTGCAGTTTCTCAGACACGCGGAACGAGTGGTGCAGCTTCTTCATCAGCTGCAGCTCCTCTTCTGAGAATGCGCTTGGGTCTTCGGGGTTTACTGTCGGGAAGTTCATGTCGAGCATGGCATAACGCTTTCCTTCCACCTCTACGGTACCGTTGGTGAAGTCTATATGGTTGAGCATCATGCGGTCATCCATCTTCCATGATGGATTTCGCTTGATGATGGCAGCTTCTGCCTTGAACTGCAGGACGGTGATGGCCTTGTGCATCATGGCCATCAGGCGTAGTGTCTTCTGGTCAAAACGCTCTTCGTTCTCCGGGTTCAGCCTTGGCTGGAATGCCGTGCAGGGGTCATCGCCGTATGTCTCCATAGCAAAGGTAGCCAGCGGCATGAGGTTGATGCCGTAACCGTCTTCCAAAGTCAGCAGGTTGGCATAACGGAGGGACAGTCTGATGACGTTGCAGATGCATGCGTCATTACCCACACAGGCTCCCATCCAAAGGATGTCGTGATTGCCCCATTGGATGTCCCATGAGTGGTATTCGCAGAGCTTGTCCATGATGATGTGGGCACCGGGGCCGCGATCATACACGTCGCCGAGGATGTGGAGCTGGTCTATGGCAAGACGCTGGATGACATTGGCAATAGCCGTGATGAAATCGTCTGCGCTGTCGGTAGATATTATCTCGTCGATGATGACGTTGACATACTGCGCCTTGTCCCTTTCCTCTGTACGTGTGTGGAGCAGTTCCTCCAGTATATAACTGTACTCCGGCGGGAATGATTTGCGCACCTTTGAGCGGGTATATTTTGAGCTGATGACGCGGAATACCTTCACAAGCTGATGAAGAATCATGCGATACCACTCTTCCAGGCTTTCCTGCGCATCATCCTGCGCATCCTGGCCGGCATATTGGTTTTTTACCAATTCCAGCTTCTGCTCAGGATAATAGATTAGCGTGCACAATTCCTTCTTTGCCGCCAATGGCATATACTCGCCAAAGATTTCATCTACTTTGCGCGAGATACGCCCAGAGGCATTCTTCAGAACATGCAAGAATGCCTCATGCTCTCCGTGGATGTCTGCAAGGAAATGCTCCGTACCCTTTGGCAGATTGAGGATAGCCGAGAGGTTGATTATCTCCGTTGATGCTGCAGCAATGTTGGGAAAGGATTTCGCCAACAGGTTCAGGTAATGTATGTCGTGCTCTATATCGTATTTCATTCTTCTGTCTTTTTTGTCTTTCATCAGATTATGTCAGTTCCCGCCTTTATTGAAATATCACGTATCCTTCCTTCAGCGCGAAACGTGACTTCAGGTCTTTCTGTATTCGTTTGGTAAATCTCTTCAATCGTCTTTGGCGTAACTCATTTCCCACTATATCCTCATTGAAATCCCTGTTGCGGAAGAGGTCATACAGTTCCGTCCAGTTTCTCAGGGTCATGCGTTTCTTGCCCATTGTCCATGCCTGTACTATCATCTGTACCGCCCTGCGCTCCTCACGCTGTTCTTCCGGGATGTGGTTTACGTTTATCGTCTTCGACATTTCTTCCAGGGAGCGGAGCGCCTTAGCGTGTTTGTTCTTATAACGCGGCAGGTTGGCCACATCTATCTCCTGTGGCAGGTACATCCCCGCCTTCTCTGCTCCACGTTGCATTATCTCCGTTGCATCCTCGTCATAGGCAAGGAAGGAGATACGCCTGAAGGACAGTCCGTTGAGTGAGGGGACTTCCGTCTTGACATCATCATCGGCTATGGCTGTCCTTACCGTTGCCTCAAGGAATTTCGTCTCATCGTCGAGCAAGAACAGCCGGTATGATGAGTCCAGGGCTTTGCGATATGTCTCTGTCAATGCTGCACAGAGTTCGCCGCTGTTCTGACCGGTCATAGCAGGCATTACCTCTATGCGTTTCTTCAGGCCCAGGCCTAAGACATCTTCACGCTCTTTGTCATTCATAGCAGCAACGGCTGTGCACCTGCTTATCATCTGTATCTGATAGAGCAGCATCTTCCACAGGCGGCTCTTCCAGAAATCGATGTCTATTATCTCCGGTGACAGTCCCCGATGTGGAGACACTATAGTCACCAGTTTCATCTTTCGTGCGCATCGTTGCACGATGGCTGCCTTAACGTCCCATGAGCCATGTACGTGCACGATATGGGGATGACATTCCTCTATTCGCGTGCGCACGTACTTATTATATTCTATATATCGTAGCGGGTTATTACCCTCGCTCAGTTCTGCCAGATGTGTCTTGATACCATACCTTTCTGTCAGCTCAGCGGCGAGGCCGTCTCGAAGGGGCGAAGATGTGAGCAGGTGCACATCCATCACTTTGGATGTGGCCAACAACATCCTCAATACCGCATCGGTCATGGTATTTGAGCCGTTGATGTCTGATATGTAGTGTAGTATTGTCACTGGTTTTTAGAACATATACGCCTTAGGCAGATTGCGGCAGTTGTATTGACAAGCCATAATCTCTCCATACGCGCCGGCAGAACGCAGGGCTATGAGGTCTCCGCGATTACAGGTTGGCAGCTGTTCATCTTTGCCAAACACATCGCTTGACTCGCAGATGGGGCCTACGACATCGTATGTTTCCGTGTCAGATGCTGACGATGAGAGGTTCTGTATGCAATGATGTGCACCGTACAGGGCCGGTCTGATGAGGTCGCTCATGCCTGCATCGACGATACAGAACTGCTTCACATGACATTTCTTCACATAGAGCACCTTTGTTATGAGGCTGCCCATCTGTCCCACTACGGCACGTCCTAACTCGAAGTGTAGCTGCTGACCGTCACGCAGCTTCAGGTTCTTGGCGTAGGTATCGAAGTATGCCTTGAAGTCAGGTATTGGCTTTCCGTCAGGGTCGTCATAGGCTATGCCCAGTCCTCCGCCGACGTTGATATTCTTTACAGTAATGCCCTGCTGCTCCAGGCGGTCCTGCAGCTCGTTGATACGTGCACAGAGAGCCTCAAAGTCACCCATCTCAAGTATCTGACTTCCTATGTGGAAGTGCAGGCCTATGAACTCGATGTTGCTCAGCTCCTCCGCCTCACGAATGGCCAGTTCCATATCCTGCATAGCGATACCGAACTTATTCTCTGCCAGGCCTGTGGTGATGTTGGCATGAGTATGTGCCCCTACATTGGGATTGATGCGGAAGCATACATTTGCCGTCTTGCCCTGAGCCTTTGCCAGCTCGTTGATAATCTGCAATTCGGGCTCTGACTCCACATTGAAGCAGAATATGCCGGCCTCAAGAGCCAGATTGATTTCCCAGTCGGCCTTACCCACTCCGGCATATACTATTTTCTGCGCGTCAAAGCCGGCATTGAGAGCCTGGCGTATCTCCCCGCCGCTGACAGCATCAACGCCGAAGCCGGCCTTTTGTATCTCGCGCAGCACCTCGATATTGGCATTGGCCTTTATGGCATAGTGCAGGTGATAATCAGGGTGTTCCTTCAGGCTGCCCTTGATGGTGTCAAGTGTAGCCTGAAGGAGTGAACGGTCATAATAGTAGAACGGGGTCTCTATGTCTTTGAACTTCTCTATTGGCAGGTTCATCTTTTTTTATTCTTGTCTGTATGTTTGTGTGTGTGTGTTACTGCAGTCCGGCTCCGCGGTTAGTCCTCGTTGTTGAAGAGTTTTGCTGAGAGGTTCTGCAGCGCTTGCTTCTTGTCATTCTCACGTATGAGGAATGAGATATTGTAGTTAGAGCCGCCATAGGAAATCATGCGCACTGGGATATTGGCCATAGCGTCGGTCACGAGGGTCTCAAAGCCCACGTTGCTCCAATCCAGGTCACCCACCACGCAGATGATACACATGTCGCTATCCACAGTCACAGTACCATACTTCTTCAGCTCATCCATAATCTTCGTGAGGTTGGATGTCTTGTCGATGGTCACGCTCACGCCTACCTCCGATGTTGTTATCATGTCGATAGGAGTGTTGTAGGTCTCAAAGATCTCAAACACCTTGCGCAGGAAGCCCGTGGCGAGCAGCATTCTGCTTGACTTTATCTTTATCGCCGTGATATTGTCCTTAGCGGCTACGGCCTTTATCTTTCCTCTTACCAGAACGTTATCTACCACCGTACCCTCAGCATCGGGGTCCATGGTGTTCTTGATACGAACGGGCACACCTGCATACTTGGCAGGCTGCACACATGTCGGGTGAAGTATCTTGGCACCGAAATATGCCAGCTCCGCAGCCTCTTCAAAGTTCAGCTGGTGCACGGCATCAGTCTTTTCCACGATGCGCGGATCGTTGTTGTGCATACCGTCGATGTCGGTCCATATCTGTATCTCGTCGCTCATGAGCGCCGCGCCTATCAGGGAAGCGGTATAGTCAGAGCCGCCGCGCTGCAGGTTATCTACCTCGTCGTATGCGTTGCGGCATACGAAACCCTGTGTGATGTATATCTGATAGCCCTGGTTGGACTTCATCACTCTTGTGATGTTCTCCTTGATATATGGCATATCAGGCTCAGAGTTCTTGTCAGTGCGCATGAAGCTCAGCGCATCGAGAAGTACGGCCTTTATGCCCTGCTCCTTCAGATAGTTCACTACCATGTTGGTGGATATCACCTCACCCTGGGCTACTACAATCTTCTCCTCAAACGAGGTGAATGTGTCCTTGGTGAAAGAGCGCAGGTACTCAAATTCCTTCTTTATGAATTCTCCCGTTGTCTTCTTCATGGCATCTGTGGAGTACAACTTATCCACATGTCCCATGTATTTGAGCTCCAGTTGGTTGATGACCTCCTGGGCACCCTCTGGGTTCTTCTTATAGAGATAATCTGAGATCTCAACCAGAGAATTTGTTGTGCCCGACATTGCTGACAGCACTACGAACGTAGGTTCTCCTGACTTTGTTATAAGTTGAGCCACATCTTTCATGCGCTCTGGCGAGCCAACCGAAGTGCCGCCGAATTTCATTACTTTCATTGTATATTCTGTTTTATTGTTTTGTCATTTTATTTCCTTCACATTGATATACCGTGCCGGGATATTTCTCCAGTAGCGACATGTTGTGTGTCGTTATCACTACGGCTGTTCCTGATGCGGATATTTCCTTGAACACGTTCATAATCTGCTCCGTTGTCTCAGAGTCAAGATTACCTGTAGGCTCGTCGGCCAGTATCATCTTTGGCGAATTGAGGAGCGAGCGTGCAATGGCGATGCGTTGTTGCTCGCCGCCTGACAGCTCATGTGGCATTCTTTCTTCCATGCCTTCCATCTGCACCTCTTTCAGCACCTCTTCGATTCTCTGGGCACGGTCTTCCTTATCGTCCCATCCCGTTGCCTTGAGGACAAAGTCCAGATTCTTTCTCACATTGCGGTCCGTGAGCAGTTTGAAGTCCTGGAATATCACACCAATCTCCCTGCGCAGGGCCTGTATCTCCTTGCGCTTTATCTTCAGCATGTCACGCTCCAGCACCACGGCATTATCTGCCGTATCTATATCCATTTCGCCATAGATGGTGCGGAGTAGTGAGCTCTTGCCCGAACCCACCTTGCCAATGATATATACAAACTCGCCCGGATTGACACCAAAGTCCACATCCTTCAGCACCACCTCGTCATCATCGTGACTGATGTTTACGTTCTTATAATCTATCAGCATTGGTTATCTGTCAATGTTTCTTCCATCCGGGATTGTGACGCTCTGCCAGCTCTGAGGCCAGGTCTTCTATGCGCAGCCCCTTCGAGGTCAGCAGCACTATGAGGTGATACAGCATGTCTGAGCCCTCATATATCAGGCGGTCATTGGTGCCGTTGGTAGCCTCGATGACCAGTTCCAGGGCCTCTTCGCCTACCTTTTGCGCCATGCGGTTCAGGCCGTCCTTAAACAGCGACGTAGTATAAGAGCCCTCAGGCATCTCCTCATGTCTCTTCTCTATAAAGTCCTGAAGCTCGCTCAGGAACAGTAAAGGATTCTTCTCTTCCATTTTTATATTATATTACTATTTAAGCATTTAGCGTTAAGCGTTAAGCCTAATCTCTCGAATTACGCCCCTCCCCCTCAGGGGGAGTTGGAGGGGGCTATAATTTTGAATTTTGAATTCTTAATTTTTAATTCCCCTTCCTCCTTAGGGGGGGGCCGGAGGGGGCTATAATTTTGAATTTTGAATTCTTAATTTTTAATTCCCCTCTCGGTGGGGGCTTTATGCATTATAAATTGCGTTCGTTCCAGCACGTATCGGCTCCGGTGTGGCATACGGGTCCTACGGGGTGCACCTTGATGAGCAACGTATCGTTGTCGCAGTCATTGAGTATCTCCACCACGTTCAGGAAGTTACCGCTTGTCTCTCCTTTGGTCCAGAGAGTGTTGCGTGTACGGCTCCAGAATGTCACCTTGCCGGTCTCTACCGTCTTCTTGTATGCCTCCTCATTCATAAAGCCCAGCATAAGCACCACGCGAGTGTCGGCGTCCTGGATGATGGCAGGCACGAGGCCGTTTAATTTACTGTAGTCTATTGTCATAATCTTACTGTTATTCCTTCGTTATACAACCATTGTTTCAGCTCGGGTATGGGTATCTCCCCGAAGTGGAATACGCTGGCGGCGAGGGCTGCATCTGCGTGTCCCATCGTGAACGCGTCCCTGAAGTGCTCTCTCTTTCCTGCACCGCCTGATGCTATTATGGGTATTGGCAACGTGTCAGCGAGCATCGCCAGTGCCTCGTTGGCAAAACCCTGCTTCACGCCGTCGTGGTCCATAGAGGTAAAGAGTATCTCTCCTGCCCCACGGTCTGCCGCTTCCTTTGCCCAGTCCAACAGTGTCCGCTCCACGCGGATACGTCCGCCATGTATGTAGCAATGCCAGCCGTCCTCGTCGTTGCGGGCATCTATGGCACATACGCACACCTGCGAACCGTACTTCCCTGCTATCTCATTGATAAACTCCGGTCGGTCCAATGCTGCGCTGTTCACGCTGACCTTGTCAGCTCCGGCTGCCAACATACGATCGACATCCTCTATGGCATTGATACCGCCACCTACGGTAAACGGTATGTTTATCTCATACGCCACGCGCGTCACCATGTCGGTAAACGTCTTACGCCCCTCGTGTGAGGCTGTTATGTCCAGATACACCAGCTCGTCGGCACCGGCATCACTATACGCACGTCCCAGCTCCACAGGATCACCTGCCGAGCGAAGGTTCACGAAGTTCGTACCCTTCACCGTCTCGCCGTTCTTTACATCCAGGCAAGGTATTATTCTCTTTGCTAAAGACAATTTGCTATTTCGTTAATTTGTTATTTGTCAATTTGAATCCCTCCTATAGGGGGGAACCAGAGGGGGCTTTAATTTTGAATTTTGAATTCTTAATTTTTAATTCCCCTCCCGGGGTGGGGCTTTAATTTTGAATTTTGAATTCTTAATTTTTAATTTCCCTCCCGGTGGGGGCTTTAATTTTGAATTTTGAATTCTTAATTTTTAATTCCCCTCCCGGAGGGGGGCTAATTCGTCAACCCGAATCCTCCCCTCATAGTAAGCCTTACCGAACACTACCGCTGGAATGCCTGCTGCCTCAAGGTTGTTGATGTCCTCGTTACAGCTCACACCGCCGGAAGCTATCAGGTGCAGCTGCGGATACTCCGCCATCAGCTGCTTGTACAACTCCGTGGCGGGACCTGCCAGCGTGCCGTCTTTGCTTATCTCTGTACACAGCACGTTCCTGACACCCATGTCAACGTATTTCCTTAGGAAAGGAATCAGCTCTTCCTCTGAGTCTTCCTTCCAGCCATTGATGCTTATCTTTCCGTTTCTCACGTCGGCACCGAGGATTATCTTCTCGCTACCGTATGCGGCAATCCATTTCCGGCACAGGTCGGGGTTGGTGACGGCGATGCTGCCTAATGTCACCATTGCGGCTCCGGCATCAAAGGCTTTCTCTATGTCTGCCTCTGTCTTTATGCCGCCGCCGAAATCCACGGTGAGGTTCGTCGCCTCTGTGATGGCGCGCAACACGGCATCGTTGACGATATGCTTTGACTTGGCACCGTCAAGATCCACCACGTGCAGGCGCTTGAATCCTATGCGCTCAAACTCCTGAGCCTGAGCCACAGGGTCTTCGTTATATATCTTCTTGCTGTCATATTCCCCCTTGGTCAGCCTTACGCACTTACCGTCTATGAGGTCTATGGCAGGTATCAGTTCTATCATATCAATTCTATAAAGTTCTTCAATATCCTCTCCCCTACTCTGCCGCTCTTCTCCGGATGGAACTGCGTAGCAAAGAAGTTGTCCTTCTGTATTGCCGCAGAATAGTCAAGAGTGAAATTCGTCGTTGCTATCGTATATTCCTCATGCAGCGGCACGTAGTAGCTGTGCACGAAATATACGAAGTCTCCCTCGCTGAGTCCCTGCAGCAATGGCGACACCGGTCTGCCCTCTTTTGTCAGGTGCAGCAGCTGGTTCCAGCCCATCTGAGGAATCTTGTCCTCATGATTCACCGGCACGAAGCGCTTCACCTCCATGGGGAACACGCCGATACACTCTGTGTCACCCTCTTCCGAATGGCTGCACAGCAACTGCTGACCTATGCATATCCCCAGCACGGGCTGTCTCAGGTCACGTATCACCTTGTCCAGGTTACGCTCCTTCAGGTATGCCATAGCATTACTCGCCTCACCCTGCCCGGGGAAGATAACCTTGTCTGACGACATCAGTTCCTCCCTGTCATCCGTCAGCAACGGCTCGATGCCCAAACGCTTCACGGCATTGATAACCGAAAAGATATTACCTGCGTTGTATTTTACTATTGAAACCTTCAAATTATGTACTATTTACAATTTACAATGTACCGCTCGGCCCTATGGGACGCTTGCGTAGTAGAGCGGAGCAAGAATGTACAATTTTTATTTTATTATTTTGTCATTTACGCCCCTCCGATGGGGCTTAATTCGTGAAACTCTTCGCTTGTTGCTTTCTTTCCATAGGTGCTCAGGCGAGCAAGCTCGGAGCGAGAAATTCGTGGTCCCGTTTCTTTCCGTTTGCCTTGTCCCGTTTACTTAAATTTTGAATTTTGAATTCTTAATTTTTAATTCTCCTCCCTCCCCCTAGGGGGAGTTGGAGGGGGGCTAATTTTGAATTTTGAATTCTTAATTCTTAATTCCCTACCTCCACCAGTTCATAGTTTCTTGAGCCCAGTCCTATCTTTTCACCCCATTCCAGGATATGCGTACCGTGCTGCTTCGCTATGCGGTCCAGCAGAGGCTTCGTATTGTTATGAGCATCATTGTGTATCTTTGTAATGATGTCATAGCAAGCCTGGTCCAGCGCCACTGGGTCCAGCGATGCCAATATGCCGTAGTCAGCGATGAGCGGCTCCTGAGGATTGCCGTTGCAGTCGCAGTCTATGCTCATCTTATACATCACGTTGATATACACCACCCTCTCACCGTTGCCAAAGAAGTCGTGCACCGCCTGTGCCGCAGCCGCCATAGACTCTATGAACGCATCCTGCGGCATCGTGTACTGCCATGCGTCAGGCACCTTTGATGTCACGCCGTGACTGTGGATATAAGCCTTGCCGGCAGTAGAGGCACAACCGATGGAGGCATTCTTCAGCACACCGCCGAAGCCACCCATCTCGTGACCCTTGAAGTGAGCCAGGTTTATCATGAAGTCATAGTTCTTCAAGTGATTGCCCACGATGTCATATTTTATCCACGTAGTATCACGCACGGGGATATTCATATCGCCCTCCTCGTCCATGATATCCACCTTGGCGATGTCCATGAAGCCGCGCTCCTTTATCGCAGCCCAGTGCTTGTTGATGTCCTGACGTGCACCGCCGTAAGCCGTATTACACTCCACAATGGTACCGTTCACCTTCTCCACTATATCCTTTATCATAGCAGGACGCAGGTAACCCGTCTTCTCTGACTCGCCCGTGCTGATCTTCACGGCCACCCTCCCCTCAGCCTTGCGGCCAAGAGCCTCGTAAGCCTTCACAATACCGGCAGCGCTGATATCCTTCGTAACATACACCTTACTCTGAGCTGCGGCAACAACAGCAACCGCAAACATCGCACATATCGTAAAAAACTTCTTCATAATCTGCATCATTGATGATTATATTTCACTTTCAAACTGCAAAATTACTAATTTTATTTCAAAATCACAATTAATTGAAAACTAATTTGTAACTTTGCACGAAAATTAATTATGAATACTCAATAATTCATCCCCCATCCCCCCTTCTCCGCACATCTTTCACAGACAGCGGACTCCATGCGAGCAACACCCAGAACGTGATCCACGTCCCTCCCCCCCGGGGGAGCTGAAGGGGGCTTTCCCTCCCTCCTATAGGGGGGAGCCGGAGGGGGGCTTGAATTTTGAATTCTTAATTTTTTAATTCCCCTCCCGGAGGGAGGCTAATTTGTTAATTCGTTCGCTCGGCACTTTGTGACGCTTGCGTAACATCATGGAGCAAGAATTTGTTAATTCGTTAATTCGTTAATTCGTTAATTTGTTAATTCGTTAATTCGTTAATTTGTTAATTCGTCAATTCGTCAATTTGATGTACACTCTAACCGCAGACAGTGGTAGCACCAAGACCACATGGCTTCTCACAGCCGACTCAGGAGCATCCCTCCCACATATCACCACCCAGGGCATCAACCCCTTCCACATGTCCCCCCAGGACATGCGCCGCATCATCATCGACGAACTCCTGCCCGCCATAGCAGCCCCCAAAAGGGAGGGCATCACCGAGATCCATTTCTACGGAGCGGGCTGCACCAAGGAGAAGTCTCCCATACTCAGAGACATCCTTGCCTCCCTGTTCCCCTCTGCACACAGCATCACGGTAGATAGCGACATGCTTGGTGCTGCCAAGGCGCTCTTCGCCGACCAGCCCGGCATAGCCTGCATCCTCGGCACAGGAGCCAACTCCTGCCTCTATGACGGCAAGCAGATTGTCGCAAATATCTCCCCCATGGGCTATATCCTCGGCGACGAGGGCAGCGGAGCAGTCATCGGAAAAACCTTCCTCAACGCCCTCTACAAAGGCCCGCACCGTGACTTCATTCCCACCTTTGAAAAGG
>JAEEGL017404495.1_pt1 | contig 16357 bp, 17 predicted proteins | sample 9134231 | NCBI WGS metagenome assembly JAEEGL01 (sample SAMN16246548, study PRJNA631951) | gut metagenome | biome: gut microbiome; feature: rumen; material: fiber-attached | host: Bos | place: Iran: Karaj | collected 2018-10
CCAAGATTATAGAGTCAGCGTAAAAAACTATTTTATGTCGGGCATTAGCATTAGAGAAACAGGGAATTACTCTAATGCCCCAGGCATGGCTGTAAGGCATACACTCGACAAACTTAAAACCTATATTCCGTATATTGAAAAAGAATATGGAATAGTAGTAATGGATAAAACACGCAAACAACAAGATAAAAAAAGAAGCAAACCATACAAACGGCAATCATTTAACTGGAAAGCACTTACAGACGAACAGATACAATACGGATTTGGTTTTTAATAAGGAGAAATAACATGGCAAAAGATGATGAACACAGTGGATTAGATGATATAGCAAATTTTCTTGATCCACTTCATGAATATGATTTTCTATATGGGGATGATGACGGTTATACAACTTTTGAAGAATATGTAAATGGCGAGTTTTTTGAATCCGAACATGAAAAAACAAAACACAATGAGGAAGGCACAATGGATTACGATGATTATGATGATACAGATAATGATGAAGAAGAATACGATGATGAAATAGATGATTTCAGCGAAGAGTCGGATAATTCCGATACGCAAAGCGGTATTTCATTTAGTGTCTCATTTGCCCCAGAAAAAAGGACCGTTCCTAATGATGGCTTTTGGAAATATTATGACGAGAGTTTAGATTATTGGGACTTAAAACTTGCCCTGCTCGATCATTTTCCTGAATTAAGAAAAAACTATGACGAAGAAAGTGATTGTTTTGCGGATGACATAATAGCAGAAGTTTATGGATATGCGCCAGAAGAGGCTATTAAGTATTTAAGATGGCTATGGAATTATTTCCCCGCAGAAGAAATCAATGCCGTTTCAAAGGAAGGCTCGTCACATACAAGAAAGGACATTATAACAGAACTAATAAACAATTTAGAGCAAGATGATGAATATATTTATAGTTTATTACAAGAAAGAGATTTTATAAAAGCATACTTTATTGACTCTAAATGGGAAAAACACGATATATATCAAATATTAAAATATTTGCACGTATTTATCAACCACGATGATTATAAAAACGTAGTGAAGTTTTATGAATTAGCACTTAAAACACACGGCGAATATTTCACTAATAGAGATTTAAGTCAATTTTGGAAAAGTTTTATCATTGAAGTTTTTTATGATAAAGACGGTACGCCCTATATTCGTAAATATGCAAAAAAAGAAATAACGAGACTATTGCCGGAGTCAAAAAGAATACTAAAAGAATATGAACGCACAGTAGAAAACAAATAAAAAGTTATGATAGGAGTATCAAAATCGAGTCCGTATCGGGAAGCCTTGATGAGACTAATAAACGCAATCAATCGAGAAATCCCCTTAAAAAAAGAAAATCAAGTGTTATTAGTCATGAAACTCAACACAGAAGAAAAGATAATTCGGTTCAACGAGTGGATTAAAGAACATCTCGAGAAAGGAAAACTTATGGCAACAGAAGAAGAAATAACAAGAGCAGCGGTCAAGATAGACAAAGGGCTTCTCTGAAAGATATTATAGGAAGTAATGTATCGTGAAATTAGAAGAATTAAAACCATTTTGGGAAAAAGAAATTATGGTTTTATTGGTAAGTGGCAAAACAATGCGCGGTTTGTTCTGTTCTTTTGAAAGAGCGGAAGACGAACCGTCAGGTCGCGCCTGTATAACCATTGAAGCCAAAATAAACGGGTTTATAAATATTTATTTAGATGAAATAAAAGAAATAAAAATGATTTAAGAAAAGGAGGATATAAAAATGACAATAACATTTGTTTGTGAAAGAGGTGACATGGGATTCGCCAAAAAAGATGATTTGGTTTACACCATAAAAGGCACGGAAAAGGCTTGGAAATTAACGGCACAGTTAGGCAAAGCAACATTAGAACTAAAATACTTAAAATCTGATTTTCCGAAGTTTGAAGATTTGAAAAAGATTTTGAGTGAGCAAGGATATACGGTTGAGTGTGAATAAAACAAAAAACACTTGTCTGGCGAATCTCGCCTTCCGCCTCAAAGGGCTACAAGTGTTTATATAATTATTATATCACATTCAATAAAAAAGTCAAGAAAAAACATCGACCAGTGGCATATTCTGCCTTATGCCTCAAAGGGCTGCCGATGTTTCTATTGATATTGTATCACAAAAAGAATAAATAGTAAAGCAATTACAATAGGAGATGGAGATGACTTATTATTTAATGTTTACATACGGCGATAAAACCAAAAGACTTATGAAAACCGATGACAAAGAAAAGGCTATCATAAAAGCGGAGAAGAAAAAGGCTAAATATATCGCAAAAGGCAAAAGCGGTATCATAACCCTTTATACTATATCAACCGAGCGTGGAATGCCGATGCAAAAGTGTCTTGAATTTTGGGAGTCTTAATGATAAAACTTTCCCCATTATTTTTAATAGTGGGGGTTTTTATTAAAAAAGCGAGTTTAAGGGTACTCGCTAAACCCGATGTCCTATTACGCTATGCGGCAACATAGTGGCAAATATCAACACCCAGATATATGCTATAAAATGATAAAATACTTTTATTTAAAAGTCAAGCGATTATTATAACAAATATCTGTTGACTAAAAAGTTATAAAATGTTATAATTTATTATAACAATTATTGAGGTCGAGATATGTTGTTTAAGGAAAAAATGATTTATGTTAGAGCTAAACTGGGCTTAAGTCAAGAAGCGCTTGCTAGGGAGTTAAATGTTTCTTTCGCAACTATTAATCGTTGGGAGACAGGGAGAACAATGCCGTCTAAAAGATTTGAAATGTTATTTGCAGATTATTGTAGAACACACAAAATAGTTTTCCCTGAACAATAGATTTTAATAAAGCATTCATTATATATGTTATTATTTGCGACTAATAGGAACGAAATATGAAAAATAATCAACGAATAAAAATAGCAACTGTTTTTAGTGGAATTGGTGCAGTGGAACAAGCGCTAAAACAAATGGGTGTAAAATATTCAGTCTTGTTTGCTTGTGATAATGGTGAAAGACATCTAAAATATACTCACGAAGAAATCAATCGACTAATAGATGGTTTATCAAAAGAAGAGAAAGAAAATAAGATAATAGAATTGTATAACGAGACAAAAAAAGAAAACCTAGTCAAAAAATCATACATGGCAAATTATGGGGAGTTGTTAAAGGACTGGTATGAGGATATAAGGTTTCTTGATGGCACTATTTATAATGGGGCAATAGATTTATTGGTAGGTGGTAGTCCGTGTCAAAGTTTTTCAACATATGGCAAAAAGCTTGGTTTAGAAGATGTTCGAGGAACACTATTTTACGATTATGCAAGGCTGATAAATGAAAGCCAGCCTAAAATTTTTATATATGAGAATGTGGCTGGGATGTTAACGCACGACCATGGCCATACATGGGACGTTGTTCAGTCTGTTTTCCGTAGCCTAAACTACAAAATATCATCATCTGTTTTAGATGCTCAGAACTATGGGCTTCCTCAAATGAGAAAGCGCTTATTTGTTATTGGCGTTAGGAGTGACATAGATAGACAGATTGTTTTTCCACCCAAAACAATAGATCTTGACAAAACAGCAGAAGATTATCTCGAAAAAAATGTTGAAAATAAGTATTATTTACCTTTTAAAGGTTTTAGATATGTAACCGATTTGGAAAGGAATGAGGGAAGGGCGCGAGTTAATAGAGACATTATAGGTTGTCAAACTGCAAATCAACAATTTAACTGGACAGGTGATTTTCGTATCGAAGCTCCAAAACCTGAACACTTTAGCGACAAAAGAATATACGTTGGAGAATACCAAGGTAAACCTGCAGTAGCAAGAAAACTCACACCAAGAGAATGTTTGAATCTAATGGGTTTCAAAGATTTTAATATTTTAGTTGACGATCAGGTGATGTATCGGCAAGCAGGCAATTCCATTGCTGTGCCAGTATTAAAAAGTATTCTACAAAATGTTTTAGAGGTGTTGCATGGGTAAATGGTATATCGACAGATCTAGAAATGTCAGTAGCATAGTTTCTAGTATACATTTTGAATTATTAAAACGATTAATAGATAATGATGTTGATTATTTTGACCCAAATGAATTAATAGATAAGCTGCAAATTGATGGGGCCAATAAAAATGCGCTGCTAACTAATTTTAGAGATTTGGGTTTAATTGATGACAACAATAAACCATCGCAGTTCTTTATTGCATGTACGAAAGCAATGTTACCAGTTTCGTATATTGTGTTACTCATATTGATTAAAAGAAATGATGAAAAAAAAGAACGCAATGATTTGAAACCATTTATAGTATTGTCTAAAGCTCTTTCCGAAATGATTGACAATGATTGCGCCCCAGAATTGACATGGGAACTTTGTGACAACTATCTCATGAAGGTTTCCTCATACGAGGATATAACGTGGGAGAAATTATTTAGAGAATTAAAAAAGAAAACGAGGGTATTAAACACCCCAGTGCTTGATATATGGTTTAATGCTCTTATTGCGACGGACATGTTTGATGGAGACAAAAAACACGTTATTCTTAAGAAAGAATACTATAGTTTTATTCAATTTTTGGCAAAGCATGGAGCGGACATGCTTCCAAGTCATAATCGTGAAGAGTATTTAAATCAAGCCTGTGATTCTAAATATGGATGGTATGATTTATTTAAGGCTTATACTTATGAAGGTGTATGTTCTATTAATAACTTGCCACTACTAATCAATTATGTACAAAGTGTTGACTCCCTTGACAATAAAACGGTTGTAATAAAACCAAAGGCTGAATATAAAGGTCTTGGGAAAGATGATTTAGAAAAGGAATTAAAACTTCTAACCCAACAACAAAAAGAATTACAGGAAAGAATAGTAAAAATTGAAACGCAATTAGAGTTGTTAAAAGAAAATGAAAGTTTTTTAACTATAAAAACCAACTCTGCTAACGAAAATCTTTTCTCTTTCTTTTTACATAACAATAAAGAATTAGCAGAACATACAATTTCAAGTTATTTCCAGTCATTGCGTAAAATGAAAGATTTGTTGTTTGAGTATGAAAAAATATTAATTAATACTGAAATATATTTTATTGCGGACATTGTTTCTTTAGAAATGCTAATAAACAGATTTGAGCAGAACCGTGATTTAGTAGAAATAAATCGACACTTTCATAATTCTATTTCTGCGGCATACAACAACTATCATGAGTTTCTAAAAACCATGGGGGAAATTGGATGATGGAAAACAATAAGGAGATTTTTTCAATTAGTCCTGGAACCAATATTATGGATGTTTTAGGACATTCTGGATATTCGTTTAATGATGCAATTGCAGACTTAATTGATAATTGTATTGCTGGAAATGCTACTAACATTAACATATATATTGACATCAATAGTAACGAGCCTTATTTGTATATATTAGATAACGGGGACGGGATGAGTCTAACCAAAATGAAGGAGGCTGCTGTTATTGGTTTTGAAGATATTTCAAAAGAGCGTAATTCCAAAGATCTTGGTAGGTTTAGCACTGGGCTAAAATCAGCAGCAAAATCTTTTTGCGAGAATATGTTTATTTGTTCGAGACAATTTAGACAAATAGCAAACACAATTCAATTGGATTTTGAACATATCAAAACAAGCAAAAAATGGGAAGCATTTGTGGTTTCTAATCCAATTATAAGTAGTCTTTTAGGTGAACAAGGCACAGTCATTTACTGTAACCATTTAACTATATTTAGAGATATATCACGTTCAGATATATATAATATAGTTGAAGAATTGGAAATATCCCTATCACATATTTATGGCAAATATATTATAGGACACGAATTAACGATGAGTATTCAATTGGCTGGATCTTTGCCAATCATTATACGGGGATGGAATCCGTTTGATTTGCCAAACAATAAATCAACAAAGAAAATATATGAAATCTCATATGAATATAAGAATCATATGATTAACATCAAAGCCTATGTTTTACCAGTGTTTTCTAATTTAGATGAAGAGGACCAAAGATACATAAATGGAAGAGGTTTAATTGACCAACAAGGGTTTTATATTTATAGAAATAATCGGTTAATATATGAAGGCGGATGGCTTGACTTGCAAGGATTAAGTTTGGACGAGAAAAGCAAATATGCAAGGATTGAAGTAAATATTCCATCAGATTTAGATGAGGATTTTAAAATTAATTTTAGTAAAAATGCTTTAGTTGTACCTGTTGAACTTCAAAAACTATTTAAAGACATAGCCAAGAAGGTTCGCAGCGCTTCTCGTGCTAGTGCTAATTACTTAAAGCATCCAGAGCTTCGTCCTCATCTTAAAAGTGATGATACAAAAGTTTGGAAAACAGCACATTCGTCTATTGGAACAGTGCTATCAGTCAATACCGAACATCCTTTGATTGTTAAGCTATGCCAAAACATGACAAACACTGAAAAGACGAAACTTTTTCAATTGTTGTCTAAAACAATCCCTATTAGAACAATACAAGAACAAGAGTTGAGCGTTGATTCTTATTCAGCAAAAGAAATTTTGGAATTAACAGAAAACATGTATAATACATTGAAATCACAGGGTTTAAGCATGAGTGAAATAAAAAAACGCTTTGCTTCTTTAGAACCATTTAAGGAACATATTAATGTTGTAATAGATTTTTTTGAAAAGTTGGAGGAGAACAAATGACAAGCAGTGATTATCATAGCATAAAGGTTATGTTGTTTGGCGTAATGCCAAAAGCAAATACATTCACATCCCTTGAAGAAAGAAGAGATTTCTATTACAAATATTTATATAACAATATAGATTTTCTCACGTTGCAAGAACCTATTGATATTTCATCTAGCGAGATAGCGGAATTGATAAGTAATGAGTTTTTAACTATTCAAACAGAAGAGCCGCATGTGTTTGAAGCGACGGGTTTTGTGCCTTGGTTAGATGAGGCAAAAGAAGACATAGCGTGGAATTATTATAATAGATATGAAGAATATCTTTTACAAAACAAAGGTTGGAAACCAACAGCTATTGCCAAAATTAAAGTTAGTTCTGATATTATTCTGGACCATATGGCGAACCCAAAATCGAAAAACTATTTTAATAAACAAGGCCTTGTAATTGGCGACATTCAATCTGGGAAAACTGCAAATTATACTGCAGTGATAAACAAGGCGATAGATGCTGGTTATAAAATTGTTATAGTTTTAGCGGGGATGACCAAAGATTTGAGAAATCAGACCCAAAATAGGTTAGACACTGAAGTATTAGGTTATGAAACTAGACCGTCTGGACGTGGTAGGGCAATTGGTGTTGGAAAAATAAAGCAACTATCCATAGAGGGTTTAACATATAGCGATGATGTAAAAGATTATGGCGATATGAAAAAATATTTTTCTGCCCACACATTAGATGATAGTCTTAATCCTATTGTTGCCATAGTGAAGAAAAACAAGAGTGTATTAAAACATTTATTAAGTTTCTTGACTAGCTCGCAAAGTAGTTGTTACACAAACGATAAATTAGACATTCCTGTTCTTATAATAGATGATGAAGTGGATCAAGCTAGTGTAGACACAAAAGATAGTGACGAAATAGAGGGTGCTTCAGCGATTAATGGCATGATACGCTCTATTTTGGACAAATTGAACCGTTATTCTTATGTTGGATATACAGCGACGCCATTTGCTAATGTTTTTATTAATCCCGATAGGAAAACGGATATTTACCCAAAAGATTTTATCCTCACGATTCCCGCTAATGATGGTTATTGTGGGGTCAAGGAATACTTTGGAGTGGATATTATTGACGATGAAGATTTTACAAGCGATAAAATTACGGATTTAGTGGAAAACATTACTGACTATAATTCACTATTCAACGATACTAGAAGAATAACAGCACAAACGTCGACTGAAACATTAAATGATTCGTTAAAAGAAGCAATAAAGTCTTTTATTTTGGCATCGTCGATAAAAAAGTCTAGAGGGTTTTATGGATTTAATTCAATGCTAATTCATATAGCAAGATTTAAGAATCCAGCTACCACATTAAAACCATTCGTATCGGATTATGTTGCAGAACTATATAAGGAAATAAAATATAATTACAATTTCAAAATAAAAGATTTTAAGGATTTGTATTATACAAAATTTGAGAAGGTTAGTAAAGTTAGGCTAGGTAATTCATTTAAGGACAAATGGGAAAATATTTCGAAATATATATTACCAACTCTTGAATCTGCAATGAATAATATAAAAGTTATTAATGGAGATTCTGGCGACACGCTTGATTATTCTGCCTTTTCTGGGGACTATATCGTTATTGGCGGAGATAAGCTTTCTAGGGGATTAACGCTTGAGGGGTTAGTTGTTTCATATTATTACCGTAATAGCAGAACATACGATTCATTGTTGCAGATGGGACGTTGGTTTGGTTATAGAAAAGGGTGGTTAGATGTCTGCAGAGTTTATACTACAGTTAGATTTCTCAATGATTTTATAACGGTTGGTAAAGTAATACAGAAATTCAAGGCAGATGTGGAAGACATGTACAATTTGCGTTTAAATCCACGCGAGGTTGGACAAAGGATAATGTATTCGCCAAATTTAATACCAACTGCACGGGCAAAAATGAGAAGCACAACAACATATAAAGTGTCTTTTTCAGGTCAAATCCAACAAGTAATTACTTTTGGTCGAGACTTTATTAAACACAATTTTGATGTTGCTAAACAGTTTATATCAAAATTGTCAAATGGCGAGATAAGAAAAAACAATAAAGTTGTCTTTAAAAATGTATCTTCCGAATTAGTGCTTGATTATTTAAGGAACTATAAAGAATATTCAAGTGAATACGGGTATGGCTTTATTAGTGTTAAAAACTGGATTAATTATATAGCAAATTTAGTTGAAAAAGGAGAACTAACCAGCTGGACAGTAGTTTTACATTCTGTTTATGCGTCTTCAGATTCTTCTAGAGTTATGATAGGACCATATTCGATTTATAAGCCAAAGAGAGCTTTGAGAGATAGTGGTGAAAGCAGCAGTATGGAGTATTTTACAATAAAGAATTTGGCAGACCCTAAAGATTTTGCAGAGTTTTTTGCTCCAAACAGTGAAGAGTATACTAAAGTTAAATATTATAATCCTGCAGCAAAGTATCCTGGCTTTGACGAAAAACATGCTGTTATTTCAATAAATATTGTTGATTTATATGAAAAAGAGTTGACGGAACAATATGACAGTCAAAAGAACAAAATAATAGCAAAGCGCGGTCAATTAATAAATGATGCTATAAATGTAAGTGGACCAACTATTTGGTTCCCTCATACATCAAATTATGAAGATTCTGCAATTCTTTACTATGTTACCAAAGATTATATAGCTGCAGAAAATAGGCAACTTGCTATAGATTCAAAAGAATATGACAAGGAGAACCCTAATGAATAAAACGATATACGATAAATGGAGAGAGTTGCTGGATTCAAAAATTGAGGACCAACAAATAATAATTTCAAATTATTTTTTATCCCTTAAAACAAAGACAAAAATATATATTGGTCGTTCAAGCGATTCACAGTTTATTTATTTAGAGTTTGAGCAAAATGTCCTTGACAATGTTGAGCTGCCTGAACTTAAAGGGTTAGAAATTTCTTTAAGTTGTGAACCAACTATCGACAAAACAAAACAATATATAAAGATTAGAAACAAAACGAACAATGTAGAATTGTTTATTGCGTTTTCAAGTTCCTTATGTGATTCTATAATTGACACCATAGATTACTATTCTGCTTTTGAGGCTTTAGATTTGGTTATTAAAGAATATAGGTCTTTTTTTACTAAAGAAAGCAAGAGTCTTTCCTTGCAAGAAGAACAAGGACTCTGTGCAGAACTACTAGAGTTAAAAAACTTAATTAGCATAAAAGGGGAAGATGTAGTTCAATGTTGGGCTGGACCAAGTAGAAATAAAAGAGATTTTTTATTTGGGTCAAAAGCTCTTGAAGTTAAGTCAACTTTGAGCCAAATTGATTCTAGCATACTTATTTCTAACGAGAATCAATTAGCACAGTCTTTTCCTCATTCCTTAACAAATCTTTTTTTAAGAGTATATGTTTTGGAAAAATCCATGGATGGATTTGATGTTGTTAGTTGTGCCAAAGAAATTTTGCCACTTCTTCATAGTATTAATAATAAATCATTTTTTATTGTAAATTTACTAAAGGCAAAAATAGACTTGGATGTTTACAAAAGTAAATACCATTTTACATTACAAAAAGCTAAACAGTATGAAGTCCTTGCCAATTTCCCCAAAATAACAAATGATGTTCTACCGGGTGGGATTTTTAGTGTAAAGTACAGAATTCATTTAGATGCGATTAAAGATTTTGAAATAACAGAAGAGGGATTGTATGGGAAGCTTTAATAAAGAACTTATTAATAAGGTAAAATTATTTCAAAGCGAAGATGATTCGGGTGATTTAATAGAGGAAAAATATTCTTTTTTAAGATACATTTTCAAAAATTTAGAATCACTTGATCCATCTAACGTGGATATATGTGAGGAAGAGTTTGACGCTTTAAAGTGTAATCTTGATGGGTACTTTTATGATGAGGATAATAGTACATACAACCTTTATATAGTAAAATACGGAAATGAAAACGATGACGATTCTTTCTTGTCTGAAAACGAATTAAAAACCGAGTATCAAAAAATCACTAATTTTATTGAACGCATTGTAAAAAACAATTATCGAGAATTTGGAGAAGAATCGATATCATTTGAAATTGCAGATAGAATTAGCAAAGAACTTAAAAATAATGAAATAGTTGTTAGTTTTATAGCGAACTATTTAATACAATCTTCACTTCAAAAAGATGGAGTGGAAGAAATTGCGGGGCAAAGAGTATCTTTCCGAACATATGATCTTAACGACTTAAAGAATAAATTTAGTCAACTCAATAAAGAATCGGTAGAAACTAATTTTTTAGAGTTATTTCAATCTAGTATTTCTGCTTTGAGAATTTCTTCGACGCCAGATTTTGATGTATATATGTGTTCACTAAAAGGTGAATGGCTTGCAAGGCTATATAAAGAAGATAGCATTAGATTATTAGAACCTAATGTAAGATCATATTTAAAGCGGACCGCCAAAGTTAATGCAGGTATACTTGATACGGTTAAGAATTGTCCAGATGAATTTGTTTCTTATAATAATGGTATTTCTGCCGTCGCTACAAATATAAAAGTGCTACCAGATTCAAATGCTCATTCAAAAATCGTAGCTATTTCATGCATAGACAACTTTCAAATTGTTAATGGTGGCCAAACAACAGCAACCCTATATGAATGCTTAAAAGATAAGTTAGATAAGGAACTTGATGAAATTATAGTTCCTGTTAAATTAACCGTTGTTAAAAATATAGGGAATGCAGAAAATTTAATTCGCAATATAAGTGTTTTTTCAAACACACAAACAGCCATAAAAAAATCCGATCCGCCTTCAAACTTGCCGTTCTATGTCCAAATAAAAAAACTATCACAGAGTATTGTTTCGACCGCAGACCAGCAAAACTATATTTGCTATTTTGAACGTACAAATGGTGAATATGATACAGAGTATAGAAGAAATAATGGGACAAAGAGATTTACATCAACTAACCCAAAAGATAAGCGCTTTACAAAAATAGATTTAGCAATAGCTATTAATTGTTGGGAGCAGCATCCTGATGTCGTTTGTCAAGGACGAGAAAAATGTTTTACTTTCTTTAATGCAAATGTAAAAACAATGTTAAAACTACCAGACGAAGATTTCTTCAAAGCTGCATATGCAAATATTATTCTTTATAGAAAGCTCGATAAAATGGCTAAAAAGCTGGGGCTTACATATAAAAGCAATGTGATTTCTTACACATTAAGCCTTATTTCTTATATTTATAAAAAGCGTATAGAGTTGTTTGAGATTTGGGAACAAAAAAATATGCCAAATGATATTGTCTCCATTGCGCTAGATCTTTTACCGAAAGTTCATGGTATTATATCTAATGCGCCAAAAGAGCATCCAGAACCTAGAATGTGGGCTAGAAAAGAACAGTGTTGGAGTGAGATTAAAAAAATAACTACCAGTATTAAACCATCGTTGCGTGATACTCCATTTGAATTTTTCTCAAGTAATGAGGTATTGGCTTTTATTGAAGACGATACTAATTTCTACAATACTGTTTTATGGATGAAACTATTATTGTGGAATACTAAATATAAAATGCTGAATCGCAAACAAGAGAACATGATTAAATATATGCGATCGATTGCTAGTGCTAATAATAGTTTAACAAAAAAACAAATGGATTATGCAAAAGATATTTTCTTTTTTGCTGTAAAGTCGGGATTTCAATATAAATAGAGAGAAACTATGGATTTAATAAACAGTATAGTTTTTGAGGGGAAGCGCAGATATTACATTGAAGATTTAACTGAACGTGATTATTTTCTCGAAAATACAACCCCTTATTTGTTTGAATATAAGGATTATTGTATTAAAGAAACAGCATGGGGGGAGATGTTGCGTAGTGTTGCCCATCTCTTATTATCGGAACAGCCAAATAAGGTTCAAGATATATTGTTATTTAAGTGTCAATGGTCAAAACAAAAAATGTTTTCACTTGATAAAGGCACAAATTATAAGCAAGTATGGGAAAACCTATTTATAAATTGTAACCACACTGCACTACATGCCTGTTGGCTTTTACAAGATTTACTTGATTATTTTGCGGTGGAAAAGAACACGGTGAAGCTATTGATTCATAGACCTCCTGCTGCGGAAACGAAAGAAACAAAAGAAGTTTTAGAAAGTCATTTCAAAAATGAATTCATTGAGTTTTTAAAATATGGATATGATAAAGATGAAGAATATGCTCAAAATGTTTTACTCAAAATTGATAAATATTTGAATCCTATATTACGATCCTTGTCAAAGAGTTATACCAGTCTTTTTTTGTTTGATGATTTTACCACGGCCTCATCATACATTTATAAAATAAAGGAGCTTATCAGTCATAATCTTACTATAAATGAAAAAGTTAAAAACGTCCTAATGAAATATTTAAAGTATTTGATAGATTATTATAAACTATAGAAATAACTAAATGACGATTAATGGTAATAGGGGAAACATAGTGTTTATAATGGTGAGGTAGTAAAGTGTGTCAACTAACACCCTTAAGTGTACGGAGATGCGGGAAATGACACTCCCGCCACCATTGTAAAAAGATACCTGGTACATAGTATCAGGTATTTTTAATCTCATTTAGCATACAAGTGAACACTCGTTTGCCTTTTTTCTTGGCAAAAGATATTGTATAGTATGTGCCACCAGATGTTTCGCCATTCCAAAAAGCCAAAACCAGATCGGAATTATCGACCATATATTCATTACGTTTATGCATGCAGAATGATGTATAGTGTTCGGCAAGTAGGGTTTTTGCATCTGCACTGTCGAGTATTGTCTTGTACCTGTCTTTGTCCTGTATCGACCATTTCAAATCCTGGTTAGGGCAAGGGATAGCAATTTCAAGCGTGATATCATAATGTTTCTTGTCACGGAAATAGAGGATCGCTTCTGCAAAGTCCATATCTACTCCTAAAGCGCCCCCGGAAATAAAATGATTGAAACCGCCTTTTGTAATGACGTTTTCTATAATCTCATACATTCTTTTCAAATAACCATTTGTTCGAGCCTTGTCGACATTGTAGTTCCATGGAAAACCTTTATATCGATGCCCAGTAACACAGCACGTTTTGGTTGGTATTTTCATGTCTAAATTATAATAAATTGGAGAATTATAGTCAACTTAATACTAACGAAAACGATAGTATTTTTTAAATATCCCTTTGCTAAACTTATATATATTACAAGGGGGTTATGCATATGAAAACATCAAGGGCGGTAGCCTTAAGAGTTAGTAATTTACTTGCAAAAAACGGAATGACTAGATACAAGTTGTGTCGTAAGGTTGCGTTATCAGAAATGACGCTTAAACATTTAATTGACGAAGACCATAAAAGCATAAATCTTAATACGGTAATACTAATTGCCGAGGGATTTGGGATGTCTCTTAAAGAGTTTTTTGATGACGATTTATTTAATCCAGAGAATTTGGAAACAGAATAAATAATAATATTTATAATAAAATGTGTGAATTAGAGTCGGTAGCAATGCGCTGCCGATTTTTTCTACAAAAAAACAGTCAAACCGACAAAAGAAGTTAAAATCCGCTAGCATAAAAATTATATAATATGAATAGCAGATAGAAAATTATATCACTTAAATATGACAAAATCGGTCATTTCACTAAAAAAATAAAAAATTATTTTTTCGCAAAAATTATTAAATCCGATTGACATTTATTTTTTAGAGTTGTATAATGGCTTTACTTAAAAACGAACAAATGTTCGGTTTTGAAAAGGAGGCAAGCCAGCCATGAATTGTAAATACGGTGAAACGCGAGATAAGATACTTGCCTTTATTAGAGAGCGTATAAAAGACAATCTGCCATCTCCGACATATCAGGAAATATGTGACCATGTGGGTTTGAAATCGAAATCGAGTGTTTATGATTACATCAAGGAACTGGAAGAGAGCGGGATAATAAGCAATTTTTTACATAGGGGTGTAAGAATAAACAAGAAAACTCAAGTCCCGGTAGTAGGTTCTGTTGCTTGCGGTATTCCATCATACGCAGAGCAGAACATAGAAGACTTTGACGAAATTATAAGAGGCGAACTCAAGGGTGATGATTACTTTATGCTTCGGGCAAGTGGAGACTCCATGATAAATGCGGGGATACACGATGGCGACCTAGTAATCATAAAGCGACAGGATACAGCACTTGACGGACAGATAGTAGTAGCACTCGTAGAAGACGAGGCAACACTTAAACGAATCAAATTCGATAAAGCAAATAAGAAAGTTATACTGCACCCAGAGAATCCGAGATTTTCGGACATGATATATGACGATGTAAAGATACAGGGAGTAGCAGTCAAAGTTTTAAGCGACGTGGGATAATTATGCAGAACAAGGTATATAAGAGAATACAACTGAAGATAGACGCCGTGTTCCAGGAAGACGGTACTATAACTCCCAAAAAGGTAATCTGCGATAATCAGGTGTTTGACATCGTAAGAATCCTTGACGTGCGTCGTCATTTTCCGACAGGGGTAAGATGTATAGCACCAATAGAATACACGGTCAAAATAGAAGACCAAGAAAGAAAGATTTACTTTGAGCCTGACAGCAACACCTGGTTTTCGGTAAAAGAGGTAATCGTCGGGTAATGAAAGAGAGACATATACTACACAGCGACGCTAATTGTTTTTACGCATCGGTAGAGATGGTGCTGAATCCATCACTAGCAGGAAAAGCGGTAGCGGTTTGTGGTTCAACTGAAAATAGGCACGGCATAGTGCTAGCCAAATCCGAGAAAGCCAAAAAGGCGGGCGTAAAGACGGGTATGGCAAACTGGCAAGCGAGAGAGTGCTGTAAGGACTTAATTGTTGTTGAACCGCAATATGATTATTACTTAAAGTTTTCAAAACTATTACATGGTATCTACAAGCGATACACGGACCTAGTTGAGCCGTTCGGTATGGACGAATGCTGGCTAGACATAACGGACTGCAAACGAGAACCGATGGAAATCGCTGAAGAGATAAGAAAGACAGTAAAAGAAGAACTAGGACTTACGGTATCGATAGGGGTTTCGTTTAATAAGGTTTTCGCTAAACTGGGTAGCGATATAAAAAAACCAGATGCAATAACCGAAATCACTAAAGAGAACTATAAGGATAAGGTTTGGCCGTTGCCATGTTCAGATCTACTCTACTGCGGACCATCGACAACGGAGAAACTGTCAAAGATGTGCGTAAAGACCATAGGCGACCTAGCAAGGCAGACGCCAGACCGAATGCAGCACAAATTCGGAAAGAACGGTTTAATGCTATGGAATTACGCAAACGGCTTGGACAATTCAAGGGTAGCACATCAAGATTATATTGTTCCTGCAAAATCAGTAGGTCACGGAATTACGTGTAAGTTTGACGTGGTAAACGATGAAGAAGTCGAGCAAGTGGTTTTCGCACTAGTCCAGGAGATAGGCTACAAGTTAAGAGCCATGAATCTACGAGCGAAAGGGGTACAAACATTCATAAGAGATAATAACCTATTCTTTTATGGATGGCAGACACCATTGGAGATGGCGACACAAAACTCTGCGGACATAGGGAAAGCGGCGATAGAACTTATAAAGGCAAAATATGATTGGCACACGCCAATACGAGCGATTACAGTTTCAGCAATAAGACTAGAAAGAGCA
>JAEEGL011260214.1_pt1 | contig 16356 bp, 17 predicted proteins | sample 9134231 | NCBI WGS metagenome assembly JAEEGL01 (sample SAMN16246548, study PRJNA631951) | gut metagenome | biome: gut microbiome; feature: rumen; material: fiber-attached | host: Bos | place: Iran: Karaj | collected 2018-10
ACTTTAAATTATCTTAATAATTATAATAAAAAGACGAATTAATCGTCTTTTTTAGTATCTTTAATAATTTTGAAATGAATATTTTCTTCTTCGTGAAAGAATTCTTTTTCACGATATTTATACATTTTAGCTATAATATTACTTGGGAAGTAATTAACCATTTTATTATAACTAGTAATTGTATGATTAAAGTAATTCTTACAACCATCTATTTTAACATTTATTTCTTTTAATTCTTTAATAACAGCACTAATATTATCTTTTTTTATTATTTTATTATTAATATCTAGATATGATTCTATATTATTATAATAATCATTTAATTGTTTATCTAAATCATGATTATTAATATTTATATTAATTTCTGGGAACTTTTCTTCATCTATTTCTACATATTCTTTTAAAGTATTTAAGAATCTAACAAGAATGTCAAATTTCTTCTGTAGTAAATTCTTTAAAGTATTATCTGCTTTATTAATTTTTATTTTATAATATTGATATTTATTATAAGTATTAATACCATAAATGATGATTACTGCTATTACTAGTAAGAGAATAATTATCATTATTTTATACATATTATCACCATAAAAAATTATAACGTAATATGTATTTTTTTTCAATAATTTGTTATAATGGTTTATTGTGTAGAGAGGTAAATATGAAAATTAGTGTTGGAATAAGTAATCATCATGTTCATTTAAATGAGGAAGATTATCGTTTATTATTTGGTGATACTGTAATGGAAAAAAGAAATGATTTAAAGCAACCAGGTATGTTTGCTAGTACATTGCAAGTATCTGTAGAAGGTCCTAAGGGTAGAATGGATCGTTTTAGAGTACTAGGACCACTTAGAGGTTATACTCAAGTAGAAATATCTAAAACTGATAGCTATAGTTTAGGAGTTAATCCTCCAGTCAGAAATTCTGGTGATTTAGCAGATGCAGTACCTATCAAGATAATTGGTCCTAATGGGGAAATTGAAAGAAATGCTTGTATTATTGCTACAAGACATATTCATGTTGATAAGAAAATTAGAGAAGAACATAATCTTGTTGGTGTAGAGAAAGTTAAAGTTCAAAAAGTTGGTGAAAAAGGAGCTATTCTTGATGATGTATATCTAAAAGATAGTGAAGAAGCTTATTTTGAACTTCATTTAGATACTGATGATGCAAATGCATTGTTATTAAAACAAGATGATGAATTAGAAATTGTGGAATAGTTTAACTATTCCTTTTTTGGAGTTTTATGAAAAAAATAAAAGTTAGTTTTAAGAATAATGATATTAATACTACTAATGAATATAATGTTAAGATTATTGATAATAAGGTTATTTATCACGAAGCTGATTATCTTGTTACGATTAATATTAATGATAATATAATTAATCGTCGTAATAAAGAATATGATATTAATATTGATTTAAATAAGGAAATAATCACTGTTTCTTTAATAGGTCACTCTAATTCTTTTGAAAAGAAAATAAAAGTTAATAATAATTCTTTTAATAATGAAATATTCTTTAAATATTATGTTATTGATGATGATGAATATGTTGAATATCATGGTAAATTTATGTAAATAATAATTAATTAATAAAAGTATAATTTCCGTTACTAATAATACGTATAGTTATTATGAGAAAACTATGGATAATAGTTTTTGAAAAAAATATTGATTTTATATATAAAAAATGGTATAAGTTTATTGTTTATATACGTGGAGGGCTTTATGAAGAACTTAACAGCTGAAGAAATTCAAAATATGTCACAAAAGGATTTAGCTTATTTAATTATCCAAGATAGTAAGAAAAGTATTAATACTTTAGACTTATTTAAAAGTGTGTGTGATAAGTTAGGCCTAGTTAATTCTGAAAGTATGATAGGAGATTTTTATACTTCAATGATGACTGATAAAAGATTCGTTATTGTTGATGGTAAATGGGATTTAAGAGATAATCATACTTCTGATAAAGTTATTGTTAAAACGGATGATTCATTAGATGAAGAAGAAGATAATTTAGATGAAATTACAGATTATGATACTAATGAAGATGAAGAAGAAGATAATTTTGATAAAGAAAATGAAGATGATGAATATGAATCTTCTGATGACGATGATTTAGGCGATTTAGTTATAATTGATGAAGATGAAATGGAAGAGAATAATTAATCATGTTAGAGAGATTAGAATTAATAGATAAAAGATATCAAGAAATTAATGATTTATTAGTTAGTCCTGAAGTATTAGGTGACATTAGTAAATCAAGAGAATTGTCTAAAGAACAAGCTGGATTAGAAGAAACTGTTAATACTTATCATCAATATCAAAGCATAGAAGCTGATTTAGAAGAAGCTAAAGCAATGGTTAGTGATCCTGAATTAGCTGATTTTGCCCGTGAAGAAATCGATAGACTTACCAAAGAAAAAGAAGAAATATTAAAGAAATTAGAAATCCTACTACTTCCTAAAGATGAAAATGATGGTAAAAACATTATTGTGGAAATAAGAGGAGCTTCTGGTGGTGATGAAGGTAATATCTTTGCTGGTGACTTGTTTAGAATGTATTCTAAATATGCTGATAAACAAGGATGGAAAACACAGATATTAAATGCTTCTGAAGGCGAAGCAGGAGGTTTCTCACAAATTGAATTCTCTATTAAGGGTGATAATGTTTATTCTAAACTAAAATATGAATCAGGTACGCATCGTGTTCAAAGAGTACCTGTAACGGAATCAAATGGTCGTCTTCAAACTTCAACAGCAACAGTTATTGTTATGCCAGAAGCTGAAGAATTTGATTATCAACTAAATATGGATGAAATAAGAATTGATATTACAAGAGCGAGTGGTAAAGGTGGACAAGGAGTTAATACAACGGACTCTGCGGTTCGTATTACCCATATTCCTACGGGAATTATTGTTTATTCACAAACTGAACGTAGTCAAATTCAAAATAAGGAAACAGGCCTAAAAATTCTTCAAACACGTTTATATAATTTAAAATTAAAAGAAAAACTTGAAAAAGAAGGCGCTGAAAGAAGAAATAAGATTGGTTCAGGCGATCGTAGTGAAAAGATAAGAACATATAATTATCCGCAAAATAGAGTAACAGATCATCGTATTGGTTTTACAACTAAACATTTAGATTATGTTATGGAAGGTGATCTTGACGAAATAATCGATGCTTTGATTAGTGAAGATCAAAGAAGAATTTTGGAAGGCGCTAATGACAATTGATGAGTTATTAAAAGAAGGATATAAATATTTACATAAAGATGAGACTAAGTTATTACTTAGTCTTATTCTTGATTATAACCCTTTAGAATTATCATTACATTTGCATGATAAAATTGCTGAAGAGAAAGTAAATCAATTTAAAAAAGCGGTTATTCATATGAAGAATGGTCTACCTATGCAATATGTTTTATCTAATGCTCCTTTCTATGGATATGATTTTTATGTGAATAAAAGTGTTTTAATACCACGATTTGATACAGAAATTGTAGTAAATGAAACACTAAAACTAATTAAAAGCCATTTTAAGGATGATAATTTAGATATTTTAGATATGTGTACAGGTAGTGGATGTATTGGTATAACTTTAAAATTAGAAAATGATCATTTTAATTTGACACTTTCTGACATTAGTAATGATGCCTTAGAGGTTGCTAAAATTAATGTTAATAAGTATAATTTAAGTATAGAGTCCATCCAAAGTGATTTATTCACAAATATTACAAGTAAATATGATGTTATAGTTGCTAATCCACCATATATTGCTTATGATGAAGAAATTATGGATGTTGTTAAAGATAATGAACCTCATTTAGCTTTATATGCTAGTAATAATGGATTAGATTTTTATGAAAGAATTTTAAGAGACATTAAAAATTATTTAAAAGATGATTATATAATTGCTTTAGAACTTAATAGTAATTTATCTGAACAAATATTAAACATTGCTAAAAAGTACTTTATAAATGATAATATAACGATTAAAAAGGATTTAAATAAATTGGATCGTGTACTATTAATAGAGGCTAAAAATTGACTATTTAAGGTAAAAGTGGTATAATATGTCACATCCAAAGGAGGATTATGGAAAATATTAGTTTGGTTACACATGTTCTAGAGTTTGCAACTACGAGTTTAAATGTTGGTGGTCATAATTATTTATTACCTACGGCATTTAAATATCAAAATGCTGCTGGTGAACATCGACATACAAGTATTGAACAATGTCGTGAAGTGTTATTACGTGATTTAGCTGATACAGATAATCTAGATGCTACTTTTGATGCATTAATTGCTAAAGCTGCAGATGGATCTGAAGTTAAAACAAAATTACAAGAAGCAAAAGCTTCATTATCAGGAAAAACTGTTGCTTTTATTAGAGGTATTGCTTTAACAGAACACGTTTTAGTTGATAATGATACAATGGGAAAAATAAATGCTACACCGGCTGTTCCATTAGATGCTACAGATAAGGGTATAGTAAAAGAATTTGGTGCTGATGAAAGAGAAGCAGTAGGTGCTGATTTAGAATCAGTTCTACATGCTAAGATTACTGCACCATTAACAAACCCTATTTATTATTTGGTTTGTTCTGATTTATCAAAACAAGATCAATATCATGAATTATATATTGTATATCCTACAGCAGGAGTTACAGTAGTAGTATCTCATGATGTATTCGCATATTTAGATGCTCATAAAGGAACATCTGCTACAGTTCAAGATTTTATTAAAGAAAAATTAATTACTGTAGATCATGCCAAAAAAGGCCTTTCATTACCAAGAACAGGATTTAGACATCCTTCAAGTGACTTGGATATGAAAATTAAAAGACGTACAAATAAAGATGGTACATTTAAATCTGCCACTATTGATTACGTATCAGAACGTATTCCTGTAAGTATGTCATCTGTTGGTGGAGAGCAAAGAAGTATAGTTGATATTACTGACTCTATTGCATTCTCACAAATGATGGAATTAATGACAGGGAAAACTTCTATTGTTGATCAAAAAGAAGAAGGTAAGAAAAAAGGTATCAAAATAATTGATGTTAGAAAAGATCGCTTTGAAAAAGCTATTAAAGTTGGTAAAACGGTTTTATTAGTTGGTTCTGGTGTATTTATTGCTTGGTTATATGGTCAAGTTACTGGTAAAGGAAATCAAAATGTAGTTCCAACAGCAACTCCAGCAATATATCAAACAGCTACACCTAGTCCTGTTCCAACAGCTACATCATTTGTGACTGCTGCTCCAACAGCAACACCTGTGGCTCCAACAGCTACACCATTTGTGACTGCTGCTCCAACAGCAACACCTGTGGTTCCAACAGCAACACCTCAAAGTGAACCAGTAGCTGAAGAAGGATCTAATGTAGAACAAAACATTTATGATGATGTTTATTTAGTTACGATTACTCAAGGTATGGAAAGAGTTGGTTATGAAGCTAATTCATCTCAAACTTATGAGCAAATAATGGAAAGTTATAGTATTCAACCTACTGATGGTGATCCAGTTTATTCTACTGTATCTTATGATTTCGTTGGAAATGATCAAGTAGTGTTAGCATATTTAGATTCATTACATGATGCAGTAGTTAATGCTCATTATCAAGGTAAAGATAAAGATACAAGAACGACTATTAAAGAATACTTTGATATTATGTACAATTTTGTTATGAACGATCAACCAGTTGAAATTAATGGTAAGGTATATCGTTATAGTGATTTATCTATTAATGCTAAGAATGTTGCATTCTACCATTTATATGGTTCTATGACTGCTTTCCAATTTAGTGGATTAACATCAACATATGATCCAGAAGAACTAATTCGTATCGCAACATATGTAGAAGACAAACAAGCTGAATTAGGCTTAATTACAAGAAATGTAAGATAAGAGGATTTAGTCCTCTTTTTTTTGACTTTAACTATTAAAAGTATTATTATAATTTTGAAAGGGAGTAATCATGAAAGTACTCAAAATAGAGGGGAATAATAAACTTAGTGGTAGTATACGCATCGGTGGTGCTAAAAATAGTGCTGTTGCTTTAATTCCGGCTTGTATATTAACTGGTAATTTAACAACATTAACTAATGTACCTGATATAACTGATATAACGGATTTAGAGAATATATTAAATTATTTAAATGTAGAAGTAAAAAGAGGAAGTAGTAGTATCGTTATTGATCCTAAAAACTTAGAGAATAAGTTAATACCAGCAGAATTATCATGCAAATTAAGAGCGTCATATTACTTTATGTCGGCATTAATCGCTCGTTTTCATAAAGTAGATATGTATTTCCCTGGAGGATGTAAAATTGGAAGTAGACCTATTGATCAAACGTTAAAAATCTTTCGAGCTTTAGGTTGCAGTGTTATCGAGGATGGCGATTTATTCCATATTGAAACGAAAGAATTAATTGGAAATACTGTTGAACTTGATATGCCATCTGTTGGTGCTACTATTAATGGTATTATAGTGGCTGCTTTAGCAGAAGGTGTAACAGTTATTAAAAATGCTGCTCGTGAACCAGAAATAGAGGATGTTTGTGAATTGTTAAACAAGATGGGTGCAAAAATAACTGGTGCTGGTACATCGACAGTTAAAATTGAAGGTGTTAAAGAATTAGATGGTTGTTTCCATAATATTATTCCGGATCGTATTGAAACAGGAACATATGTTATTTTAGGTTGTTTAATTGGTAACTATTTATCTATTGATAATGTTAACTCTGAACATGTTAAAAGTTTAACGGATATTTTAATAGAAATGGGTGCAGACATTACAATTAATGATGAATCAATTGTAGCTAATGAATCTAAAAATCTAATGGGAACAACAGTTGTTACCAAAGGTTATCCTGGTTTCCCAACAGATTTACAACAACCACTTATGACTTTACTTACGCAAGCTCAAGGTAAGAGTCATGTCACAGAAACTATTTATGAAAATCGTTTTATGAATTGCCCTTATCTTAATAAGATGGGAGCTAATATCGAATTTCATGATCGTGAAGCTACGGTTTTAGGTCCTAATAAGTTAAAAGGTATGGATGTTGTAGCAACCGATTTAAGAGCAGGAGCATCACTTTTACTTGCCGCATTGAAAGCTAAAGGTACAACAAGAATTGAAAACGCTGAACATATCTTAAGAGGGTATGAAGATTTAATAGAAAAATTAACCAATATTGGTGCTAAAATCAGTATATACGATGAATAATACTTGATTTTCTATAGATATTTTGCTAAACTATTTTAGTAATTTATATTACTATGATTAAATTCATGGCGAAAGGAGTGCTATTATGGCAAAAGAAAAGAAAGTTGAATATCAAGATTGTAAAGTAACGTGTGCTTGTGGTAACACATTTATGACTAAATCTACAAAGAGTGAGATTAACGTAGAAATTTGTTCTAAATGTCATCCATTCTTTACTGGAAAACAATCACGTGGTTCTAAAACAGGACGTGTTGATAAGTTCAATAAGAAATATGGTTTTGAAAATTAGTTAATGGGAACATTAACTTTTTTTATTGCCAAATTATTTTATTTTTAATATATGTGTGTTAATATTATTAGTAGTGAGGTTTATATGAAATTAGGTTTTGCTTCAGATCATAGAGGATTTCCTTTAAAAGAAGAATTAATTAAACATTATCAAGATCAATATGAAATTATTGATTGTGGTACTAATAGTACAGAATCGTGCGATTATCCCGATTATGCCTTTAAATTAGGCGAATTAATTCAAAAAGGTGAAGTTGACTTTGGTATCGCTATTTGTGGTAGTGGTATTGGTATAAGTATTGCTTGTAATAAACATAAAGGTGTATATTGTGCTAAAGTAAGTAATAGCGAAGAAGCAAAATATACTAGAGAAGATAATAATACTAATTGTGTAGCTTTTGGTGAAAAAACTTCTTTAGAAGAAGCTATTAAAATAGTAGATACATTTATTAATACGGAATTTTCTAATTTAGAGAAACATATCCGTCGTATTAATAAATTTAAAATGATAGAAGAAGGTACTTTTAATGGCTAAAATGGCTTGTTATATCTTCTCACTAATATTGACTATGTATACAATGGATTCTGTTAATATTAATGTTATCTTTAAAAAGAATCAAGTAATAAAAGCAAGATTATTTTATTATATTTTAATATTATGTATAACATATTTATTAGCGAATTTCTTATATGATTTTGCATATTTCAAAATGTAGGAGGGTTTATGAAAGAAGAAATATATCGTTGTTTATTAATGGTAGGTGTAGTATTTTTAGCTACAGCCTTATTCATTCCATTTGTAAAAAAAATAGCTTATCATATTGGAGCTTTGGATATTCCAAATGCAAGAAAAGTTCATGATCATCCAATTCCAAGACTTGGTGGCTTAGGTATCTTTGCTGGATTCTTGTTAGGATATATCTTATTTGGTAAAAATAATCCCCAAATGATATCTATCTTAATAGGTGGCTTTATTGTTATACTAACAGGTTTATTTGATGATATTAAACCAATTAGAGCAATACCAAAACTTGTTGGACAATTCCTAGCTGCGATTGTTGTTGTGTTCTATGGAAATATCCTATTAAGTAATATTACTGTCTTTGGTTTAAATATTGAATTTGGCATTTTCGCTTATCCAATTACCTTATTCTTTATCGTTGCTTGCATGAATATTATTAATTTAATAGATGGCTTAGATGGCTTATCAAGTGGTATTACATCAATATTCTTAATATCCATTATTATCATTTCCTTCTTCCAAGGAAGATTACATGGACTTGAATATTTATTAGCAACAATATCTCTTGGTGGAACATTAGGATTCTTAATTCATAATTTCCATCCAGCGAAAATTTTTGCAGGTGACTCTGGAGCCTTATTTATGGGATATATCATTGCAATTATCTCTCTATTAGGCTTTAAAACAACAGCTGTTACTTCAATCTTTATTCCACTTGCAATACTTGCAGTACCAATTCTCGATACGCTATTTGCAATTATTCGTCGATTAATTAAACATCAAAAGATTTTTGAAGCTGATAAAGATCATTTTCATCATCAATTGTTGAAAATGAATTTCTCACATCGTACAACTGTTTTAATTATTTATTTAATTACATCACTTTTTGCAACAGCTTCTATTCTTTATACGCTTAAAGATACAACAGATGTTTTCATTGGTCGTATAATATATGGAATCTTATTTATCGCCGTAATCCTCTTTGTATGGAAAACAGATATTATTGTTAAACATAAAATTATTAAAAAGAAATAAAACTCTAGAATAAACTAGAGTTTTTTTATAGACGTAAAAATAGTAAACTATATAGTCTATTAATAGTATTTTTAATAAAATTATGATATATTAAAATTACAGGAGATGATAATATGGAAATAATTATTAGAGGAAACAAAGTTGAAATAACGGACTCAATGCGTAATTACGTAGAAGAAAAACTAGGCAAATTAGATAAGTACATGTTCAAATCAGATGTACGTGCAAGTGTTTTAGTTAAAGTAAGAAATTATTCAACTAAAGTTGAAGTAACTATTCCCTTACAAACTTTAATTTTAAGAGCTGAAGAAGAACAACAAGATTTTTATTCAGCAGTTGATCTAGTTATTAATAAACTAGAAAGACAAATTAGAAAAAATAAAACAAAATTACAGAAACGTGAAAAGAAAGGTCTTAAAGAATTAGAAGTTCAAGATGCTATTGAAATTGAATCTAAAGAAGATATCGTAAAACGTAAAAAAGTTGACTTAGGATTAATGAGTGCGGAAGAAGCTATTTTACAAATGGATTTATTAGGACATAGTTTCTTTATATATAAAGATGTTGATACTGATACACCTTGCGTTGTTTATAAACGTAAAGATGGCGGGTATGGTATTATAGAAAGTTAAAAAAATATTTATTTTTAAAATAATATATGTTAGAATAAAATTGATTTAAAATAAAGGAGAAAAGATTATATGGGATTAATTAAATCAGCAGTTGCTTCTATTTCCGGCAACTTAAAAGATCAATGGAAAGATTTTATCACATGTGATGACATGGATATGAACACATTAATGGTTAAGAAGACTACAAGTACAGGTATTATCTCTAAGGATAGTGCTGTAATGGTAAGTCCAGGACAAATAGCTGTTATTTTTGATTCAGGTAAGATTCTTGATGCAACAGCAGAAGAAGGATTATATACTTTTGATGAATCAACAGCTCCATCATTCTTTGCAGGACAATTTGGTGCTGTATTTAAAGATATGTGGCAAAGATTTACTTATAATGGTGTAGCTCCTAAACAACAAGCTGTTTTCTATATTAATGCTAAAGAAATAATTGATAATAAATTCGGTACTGCTGCTCCAGTACCATTCCAAGATTTCTCTCATGCTATTCCAAATAACATGACTGGAAGTCTTACACCATTACGTGTACAAGTTAAATGCTTTGGTAAATATACTTATAAAATTAATGATCCTGCAACATTCATGAGAGAATATGCAGGAACTGGTGAAGTAGTTACTAAAGAAGCTATTAATGAACAAATGCGTAGTGAAGTTATTGCTTCATTCCAAAATGTTTTAAATGAATTAGGAAATAGTGAACATAAAGTTCCAGTTCTTGAACTTCCTAGTCAAACTGATGAAATTAAAAAGACAATGGATGAAAAAGTATTTGATGAACCAATTCGTAAAAGAGGTATTCAAATTACAGGATTCGCTATTGAATCAGTTACATTAGATGATGAAAGTAACAAGAAGATCGATGAATACGAACATAACTCAAATAGCATGATGCAACAAGGTCGTGTTCTTAATGTTATGGAAACTGCTGCAGGAAACGCTAATGGCGCTGCTGCTGGATTTATGGGTCTTGGTATGATGAATATGGCTAGCGGTGGAATGAATTCTGCTGTTATGGCAAATGCATTCAATAACCAACCAGTTAATAATAATCAACCACAAACTCAACAAGCTAATCCAGGTGAAACTGCTGGAGGATTCTGCCCTAACTGTGGAACGAAAGCTTCTGGTAATTTCTGTACTAACTGTGGTACAAAAATAAATTAGTAAAATAAAGTCGAGTTAAACTCGACTTTAATTTTATCTGTGAAAAGGAGTTTTATGAGTGTAGAAGATTTAATAAAATTAGATAGTTCTTTTTCAGAGAGTGGTTTTGTTGCAAAAGTTGATAATGCTTTTACAATGTTATATTCTGCCTTTATGATGGGAGATTTAACAAGAGTAAAACATAAAATAAGTGATGAAGTTGAAAAAAAGTACCAAGAACAAATCGATGAATTAAATAAAAATAATTATCGAAGAATGTTTGATGAATTTAATATTAAAAGTACGACAATCATGAATATTGACTGTGATAATGAATATTATATTATTAAAGTACTAATAGTATCACGTTATATGGATTATATCGTTAATAAAAGTGATTTTTCCTTTGTATCAGGAGTTAATGACCATCGTATAGAAAGAAATAATCTTTTAACTTTTAAAAAGAAAATTGGCAGTAAGATGGAAGGCGCAGCAAGAAAGTGTCCGGCTTGTGGAGCAAATGTTAATGCTAATAGTACAGGTAAATGCCCTTATTGTGGAAGTATTTATGATACTGAAAATTATGATTGGGTATTAACGGATATTGTGGTGGAATAATATGAAGAAAAGAAATATATTTTTAATCACTATATTATCTATAGTAGCTTTAATTGGTGCTATTAATTTTGCCTATGTAAGAGCAAAAGCCGATTCTGGTTTTGATTCTAGTTGGGATTCTGGTGGTTCTGACTGGGGTGGATCTAGTTGGGACTCTGGTGGATCTGATTGGGGCAGCTCTAGCTCTAGTTGGGATAGTGACTCATCATATAGTGGCAGTGGTGGCGCTATTGGTGGTTTTGCTGTCATTTTTATAATCATTTTCTTCATAATACTTTGGGTTGTTATCTCGCGTTACGCGATTAAGGCCGGTAATGGTTCAAGTGGATTGGCTCTTCGTCTTGATCATTCTAAGGAAATAGATTATCAGAAAATGGTTGATATGGGCTTATTAACTAGTCCAGAACATGACATTTTCTTAAGAAGTCGTTTCAATGATTTCGTTGAAGTTCAAAATGCCTGGATGAATATTGATTATGATGCTCTACAAAAGAAATTAACGGATGAACTGTTTAATCAATATCAAATGCAATTACAACCATTAGAGATGAAGGGACAAAAGAATATCATGGATGATTTCAACTATATTGATTCTATGGTAACAGATGTTAATAATGAAAATGATCAAATTACTGTAACATTAGAATTATTAACTAGTTTCCATGATTATTTAGTTGATAAAGATGGTAATGTTATCCGTGGTAATAAGTTTAGAATGAATACAATGCATTATGAAATGAAATTTGTATGTAATTTAACTAAACAAGATAATAGCTTCTGTCCTAACTGTGGTGGTAAGTTAGAAAATACAAGTTCTCAATATTGTCCATATTGTGGTAGCTTAATAGCTAGTGTATCTAGTGATTGGGTATTAGCTAAAAAAGAAGCTAAAAGACAAGGATAATTAATAAAAAAGGTTTATTAAACAAACCTTTTTTTATTTTATTAAATATGATACAATAAGTTAGTTTTGAGGTGTATATGGATAAAATTATTATTAAAGGAGCAAGAGAAAACAATTTAAAGAATATCTCATTAGAATTACCAAAAAATAAATTAATTGTTATGACGGGACTTTCTGGTAGTGGCAAAAGTAGTTTAGCTTTTGATACTATTTATGCCGAAGGAGAACGTCGTTATGTTGAAAGTCTATCAAGTTATGCTAGACAATTTTTAGGTGGTTCTGAAAAGCCTGATGTTGATAGTATTGAAGGATTATCACCAAGTATTTCTATTGATCAAAAAAGCACTAATAATAATCCAAGAAGTACTGTTGGTACAGTAACGGAGATTTATGATTATTTAAGATTAATGTTTGCTCGTATTGGTGTTCCATATTGCCCTAATGATCATCGTCCAATCACTAGTCAAACGGTTGATGAAATAGTAGATAAAGTCTTAGAATATCCTGAAGGCACAAAAATCATTATCATGGCGCCTGTTGTTCATGGTGAAAAAGGAACACATAAAGATCTATTTGAAGATCTTCGAAAAGAAGGCTTCGTTCGTGTTCGTGTTAACGGAGAAATGATTGATTTATCAGAAGAAATAAGTTTAGAGAAGAATCTTCGTGATAAAATTGATGTCGTTATTGATCGTATTGTAATTAAAGAAGGTATTCGTTCAAGATTATTTGAATCTGTTGAATTAGCAACTAATAAAGCTGATGGTAAAGTAATAATTGATATTCTAGGCGATAAAGAAATATTATTTTCAACAAAATATGCTTGTCCAGAATGTGATTATTCATTACCAGAGTTAGAACCTAGATTATTTAGTTTTAATAGCCCTTATGGAGCTTGTCCTGATTGTAAAGGATTAGGTACTAAATTAAAAATGGATCCCGATTTAGTTATTCCGGATAAAAGTAAGAGTTTAAATGAAAATTGTATTGTTACTTTAAGTGATGATAAAGAATCAATTGATTATAAAAAACTAGAAATAGTTTGTAAACATTATAAAATTGATATGAATAAACCATTTAATAAATTAAGTAGTGAAAAACAAAATATTATTCTATATGGTTCATTAGAACCACTTAGTTTTAATATAACTACTAAAAGTGGTAATATTAATAAGAGTGTTAATTACTATGAAGGTGTTATTAATAATTTAGAAAGAAGATACATGGAAACTTCTAGTGAATGGATTCGTGACTGGTTGGGTAATTATATGATTGAATTAGAGTGTCCTACTTGTCATGGAGCTAGATTAGCGGATAGTGTATTAAACATTTTTGTTAATAAAAAAAACATATATGACATTACATGTATGTCAATTGGTGATTTATTAGTTTGGTTTAATGAGTTAAAATTAACGGAAAGTGAAGAAAAAATTGCTGGATTAGTTATTCAAGAAATTAAGAATCGATTAAGTTTCTTAAATAATGTAGGTTTAACTTATCTAACACTTAATCGTAATGCTGGTAGTCTATCTGGTGGTGAAAGTCAAAGAATTCGTTTAGCAACGCAGATTGGTTCAAGATTAACAGGCGTTCTTTATGTTCTTGATGAACCAAGTATTGGACTTCATCAAAAAGATAATGAAAAGTTAATACATTCTCTTTTGGATATGCGAGATCTTGGTAATACTTTAATTGTTGTTGAGCATGATAATGATACTATGTTAGCCGCTGACTATTTAGTAGATATTGGTCCGGGAGCAGGGGATGCTGGTGGTGAAGTTGTAGCTTGTGGTACACCAGAAGAAGTAATGGCTAACCCTAATAGTTTAACTGGTAAATACTTAAAAGGTGAATTAAAAGTTGAAGTACCTAAACATCGTCGTAAGGGAAATGGTAAATATTTAGAAGTAATTGGTGCAAAAGCTAATAATTTAAAGAATATTAATGTTAAATTTCCGTTAGGTAAATTTATTTGTGTTACTGGTGTATCAGGTAGTGGTAAAAGTAGTTTAGTTAATGAAATTGTTATGAAAGAGATTAGTCAAAGACTATATCGATCTAAAGAAAAACCACTTGCTTTTGATAAATTAAATGGTGTTGATAATATTGATAAATTAGTCTTTATTAGTCAAAACCCTATTGGTAGAACGCCAAGAAGTAATCCAGCAACATATACGGGTGTCTTTGATGATATTAGGGAATTATTCACTAATACTAAAGAAGCGAAAATGTTGGGTTATGAAAAAAATAGATTCTCATTTAACGTTAAAGGTGGGCGTTGTGAAGCTTGTTGGGGCGATGGTGTAAAAAGAATTGAAATGCACTTCTTGCCAGATGTATATGTACCATGCGAAGTATGTCATGGAACTCGTTATAATAGTGAAACATTATCTATTAAATATAAGGGTAAAAATATTGCAGAAGTTCTTGATATGCGAGTTACGGAAGCTTTAGCTTTCTTTGAAAATATTCCTAAGATTAAACATAAATTACAAACATTAGAAGATGTCGGTTTAGGTTATATAAAACTAGGTCAATCTGCAACTACTTTATCAGGTGGCGAAGCAGGTCGTGTTAAATTAGCGAAAGAATTACAAAAGAAACCAACCGGAAAAGGTTTATTTATTCTTGATGAACCAACAACAGGATTACATACAGATGATATTAAGAGATTACTTGTTATCTTACAAAGAATTGTTGATAATGGTGATACAGTTATTGTTATTGAACATAATTTAGATGTTATTAAAGTAGCTGACTATATCATTGATTTAGGGCCAGATGGTGGTAATAATGGTGGTGAAGTAGTAGCTTTGGGTACACCTGAAGATATAGCGAAAGTCAATAATAGTTATACGGGTCAATTTCTTAAGAAAATCTTATAGTTCATTTATAAAAAAGAGCATAAGCTCTTTTTTTATGTTATACTATTAATTAATTAGGAGATCTTATGCGTGGAGTAGCTTTTACATTTCTATCATTTGATATCTATTGGTATTCAATACTAATTCTAATTGGGGTTATTATAGCCTTTATCATTGGTCGATTAGAATTTAAAAGACATCATATTGATGTATCACTATTTGATGATATGTTTTTCTATACTGTTATTATTGGCTTAATAGGAGCTAGAATATGGTATGTTTTATTTAATTTAGATTATTACGCTAAAGATTGGATTAATATTTTCCGTGTTTGGAATGGAGGACTTGCTATCCATGGAGGAATTATCTTTGGTAGTATCTTCTTGTTCTTTTATTGTCGCAAGAAAAAAATATCTTTATTTAAAGTTATGGATATCGTTGCTCCTTGTTTATTAATTGGCCAAATTATTGGTCGTTGGGGTAATTTCTTTAATCAAGAAGCTCATGGTCGTGAAGTAGCGTTAGCAACATTAAATAAACTACATTTACCACAATTTATTATTAATGGTATGTATATTGAAGGTAAATATTATCATCCAACATTCTTATACGAATCATTAGCTAATTTGTTTTGTTTAATTATTCTTTTAATACTTCGTTATAATAAGAAAATTAAAGATGGTACTTTATTATCTATATATTTAATATATTATGGAATAATTCGTTTCTTTATTGAAAGTCTTAGAACTGATAGCTTAATGTTAGGTAGTATTAGAATAGCACAATTAATATCTATTATTTTTATAATTATTGGTATAATTATTCTTATTTTAACTAGAAAACATGAAAGGTATAATGGTGAAGAAAAATGATATCATTTACAATGAA
>JAEEGL012328409.1_pt1 | contig 16356 bp, 13 predicted proteins | sample 9134231 | NCBI WGS metagenome assembly JAEEGL01 (sample SAMN16246548, study PRJNA631951) | gut metagenome | biome: gut microbiome; feature: rumen; material: fiber-attached | host: Bos | place: Iran: Karaj | collected 2018-10
ACGCCTCCCGGCTGATGCTTCTGGACAAGCGGAGCGGGGAAGTGCGCCACAGCGTTTTTTCCCGGCTGCCGGAGTACCTTCGGCCCGGGGACTGCCTGGTGATGAACGATTCCCGGGTCCTGCCCGCCCGGCTTTTCGGCCGGAGGCCCAGCGGCGGCGCCGTGGAGGTGCTGCTGCTGAAGGACCTGGGGGAGGGCGTCTGGGAGTGCCTGACCCGCCCCGGACGAAAGACTCCCGTGGGAACGGAGCTGCTTTTCGGCGAGGGGGAGCTCCGGGGCGAAGTCGTCGAGGCGGTGCGGGACGGGAACAAGCGCATCCGCTTCCGCTATGAGGGCATTTTTCTGGAGGTCCTGGAGAAGCTGGGGCGGATGCCCCTGCCCCCCTACATCAAGGCGGAGCTAAGGGACCCGGAGCGGTATCAGACGGTGTACGCCCGCAGTCCCGGCTCGGCGGCGGCCCCCACGGCGGGGCTGCACTTCACCCCGGAGCTGCTGAAAACCCTGGAAGGGATGGGCGTGGAGCTGCTTTACGTCACCCTCCATGTGGGCCTGGGGACCTTCCGGCCCGTGAAGGAGGAAGAGATCACCGATCACGAGATGCACGCGGAATTCTGCATGATCCCTGAGGAGACCGCGATTCGCCTGAACGCCGCGAAACGGGAGGGACGCCGCGTCATCAGCGTGGGGACCACCTCCTGCCGCACTCTGGAGGCCGCGGCAGACGAAAACGGCTTCCTTCGCCCTTTTGCGGACTGGGTGAACATCTTCATCTATCCCGGCTACCGCTTCAAATGCATCGACGCCCTGATCACGAATTTTCACCTGCCGGAGAGTACTCTCCTGATGCTGGTCAGCGCCCTGGCGGGCCGGGAGCAGGTCCTGGCCGCCTACCGCACCGCCGTGGAGGAAAAATACCGCTTCTTCTCCTTCGGCGACGCCATGTTCATTTCCTGAGGGCAGAATACTCTGCGGGCAGCTCCCGATGGGGGGGCTGCCCGCAGCTGTCTCTATTCGTCTTTTTTCAGGAATTCCCGCAGGGCCTCCGTGACCCGCCGGGCCTCGGCGTGGTCCAGTCCCCCGGCGGTGACGCCGATGACCAGGTTCTCCCGCCGGGCGATGCCCGGAAAGTAGAAGTCGCTGCTTCGCCGGTCGCTGCTGACGTTCACGGGGATGCCCAGCCTTCGGCAGTCCGCCCCCACCGCCTCGTTCAGCTCCTGCGGCCCGGCGGCAAGCACCAGGTCCATGCCGTTCAGGTCGCCGGGATCGTAGGACTTTCGCAGGACCCGCAGCCTGCCCGCCTCCTCCAGAGGCAGCAGCTCCGGGTGGATTTCCGGGGCGACGACCGTGATCCCGGCGGTGAAATCCGCCAGGGTCCGGATGCGGCGGAGGGCGATTTTTCCGCCGCCCACCACCAGGACCTTTTTATCGGAGAGGTCCACAAAGAGGGGAAAATACAGGGGTTCTCCCATAGTTTCAGCCCCGCTTTCGCTTCTTTTTCAGCAGCCAGTTCAGGATCCCGCCCAGGACCAGGATCACCGCCGCGATGAGCAGGACCTTTTTGGCCGCCTCCTGGGGGATCATGCCCTTGTCGCCGATGCTCTCGGCGTAGAAGGTCAGGGTATACTCGATCTCCACCGGGTCGCCCATGGCGGTGGTGTCGGCGATCACCGGCATCCCCTTGTCCATCACCGTGATGGGGATCTCGAAGGTGGAGTTCCCCCCGTCGGTGCTGAGATTGTGGTACACTTCCTCCTCCACGATCATGTAGTCGTAGTAGGGGCTGCTCCACAAAAGGCGGGCATAGGCCCCGCCGTCCCGGACGATCAGCAGGGTGGGGGAGGAGATGGCGGCCCGGCCGCTGCCCCCCACCATGTTCACTTCGATGGAGTACTCCCCGTCGGAGCGGGGAAGGGAGACGGGCTGGGGCAGAGGGTGGGGGGCGGCGGCGCGGCTCTCTTCTATCGGCCCCGCGTCGTAGGCCCGGATGGCCGCTTCGATGAGCTCGTAGTCCGGCAGCTCCAGGTCCAGCGCGCCCTCCGGCAGGGAGGAGGCGTAAAACACCAGATCCCGGTCATACCAGCGTTTGCGGCGCTTGCTGTAGGCCGCGCAGGGGACCGGGGTGTCCAGGGCCCGGATGGGCATTGTGAAGATCCCGTGTCCGTCGGATTCCTCGAAGGAGATGTATTCCGAATCCGGGGCCTTCTCCGCCTCCTCCGCCGTGCCGGGATAGACGTAGAGATAACTGAGGCTGGAGACGGTGAACCTTACGCTGAGTTCCCCGTCCAGCACCGTAAGCTCGGCGTCCAGAATGCGGAAGAAGACCGAGCTGGAATCCACCTGCACGGCATAGCTGCCGTTACGGATGTCCCGCCCGTAGACCGGCACCATGCCGTACTGCCCCACAGAATGGCTGCGGATTTCCTTCTGGGCCTCCGCCGCCCGCTCCGCCATGCTCTTCTCCGGCTCTTCCTCCGGCTCCTCCGCGGCGGCGGGCAGACCGAGGCAGAGAAGGAGCAGCAGAAGCCAGGCAAGGAGGCGAAGCAGGGGGGCGGCCCCGGCGTGCCGAGGGCGGTTCATAGCGTCGAAGCTTCCCCGGCGTGCTCTGCGTAGAGCTCCCGAACGGCGGGATACTCTCCCAGTCCCCGCAGGAGGCAGGCGGTTTCAAAGCCGGCGGCAGCGAAGCGGGAGGCCCAGGAGTCCTCCTCCTCGCCGGCCATATCGTTGCAGGCGTGATCTCCCGCCACCAGCATGAAGGGGGCGAGCCAGATCTTTTTCGGCTTCCGGGCCCGGGCTTCCGCCAGCAGCGGCTCGAAGCCGGGGGCGAATTCCACGGTGCCGATGCGGAAGTGCCCGTAGCCGTCGGCGTCCAGAGCCTCGTTGATGATCTCGTAGGGGTTGGGCTCCGCCACGGCGCTGCCGTGGCCCATGAGGGCCAGCATCTCGTCCTCTTTTACCTGTTCAAAGCTCTTTTCCAGCACCTTCGCCATCCGCAGCAGGTCCTCCCGGGTGGTGAGGAGGGGCGTTCCCAGGGCGATGGATTCAAAGCGGTCCCGATAGGCCAGAACACTCTCCTCCGCCTTGCGGAATTCCTCGCCCACCATCAGATGGGTGGGCTGCACCAGCAGGTCCGTCACGCCGTCGGAGAGCATCCGCTCCATGGCTTCCTCCACGGAGTCGATCTGCAGATTTTCCGTTTTCAGCAGCTTCTTCCGGATGATGGAGCTGGTCCATGCCCGGTAGGGCTTCCGCTCCGGAAAAGCGGCGGCCAGGCTGCTCTCCAGGGCCTCGATGGTTTTCTCTCTCGTTTCGGCGAAGGAGGTTCCGAAGCTGACTGCCAGCAGAGCTTTGCTCATGTTGATGACCATTCCTTTCTGAATCACAGATTTTTCTTTCGATAGATGAACCACACCGAGAGCAGGCCGAAGATGAGGAGATAGGCGGCCAGGACCGCGAAGCCCAGTAGGCCGGGTTCCTCGCCCCCGGCAATGGCCCGGATCATGCCGCTGGCCTGGCTGAGGGGAAGGACGGAGATCACCTGCCGGAAGCCCGCGGGCATCTGCTCGGTGGAAAAGAAGGTGTTGCAGAGGAAGGACATGGGGGTGATGATATAGGAGGTGAAGCGGGGCGCGTCGGTATAGCTCTTGGCCAGGAAGGACAGCACCAGGGCGATGGTGGAGAACACCGTGCCGTTGAGGAACATGATCAGAGCGGAGAGACCGTTGAAGGTGAGGCCCGTGCGGATGGGGAACGTGAGAAGCAGGATGATCCCTCCGGCATACATGCCCCGGAGGCTGCCCCCGATGATCTGCCCCAGGATGAACTGCCACAGGGGCGTGGGGGAGACCATCACCTGGTCCAGGGCCTTTTCGTAAAGCCGCTGGACGCTCATGTTCTGGGCGATGGCGCTGAAGCTGCCGGTCATGGTGGCCATGGCCACGATTCCGGGGATCAGAAAGTTCAGATAGGGTTCTCCGTGGGAGGTGGTCTGGATGCCGAGGCCGAAGATGACGAGGTACATCAGGGGCGAGATCATGGCCGCCGCCGTGATCTTGTAGAAATCCCGGCGGAATTCCACCCACTTCTCCCAGAGAACGGTGAGGATTCCCATGGTCGCCCTCCCTTCAGCCGGAACTGAGCTTTCTTCCGGCGCAGTCCACGAAAACGTCCTCCAGGGTCGTGGCCCGGAGGCTGGCCCCTTCTCCCGCAGTGCGGAGGAAGGCGATGGCCGCTTCCCGGTCCGGGAAATAGCGGCTGTTCAGGCCGCTCTCTCCCGTTTCGTCCACGGCGTAGGGTCCCAGCTCGGCAATGAGGTTTTCCGGCGTGTCCAGCTTCTGCAGCTTTCCCCGGTTCACCAGGGCCACCCGGTCGCAGAGGGCCTGGGCCTCTTCCATGTAGTGGGTGGTCAGGATGATGGTCATTTTCCGGCCGTTGAGCTTTCGCAGCAGGTTCCACATCTGCCGCCGGGACAGAGCGTCCATTCCCGCCGTGGGCTCGTCCAGCAGCAGGATCTCCGGCTCGATGAGCAGCGCCCGGCAGATCATCAGCTTTCGCTTCATGCCCCCGGAAAGGTGCCGCACCGTGCGCTTTCGGTATTCCAGCAGCCCGGCGAATTCCAGCAGCTCCTCGGTGCGCTGCTTCCGCAGCTTTGGGGGCAGGTAGTACAGACGGCCCTGGTACTCCATCACCTCGTCCATGGTCATGTCCTGGCGCATGGAGTACTCCTGGGTGATGACGCTGAGCTTCCGCTTCTCCGCCGAGGCCTTCCGGGTCAGGGGCTTCCCGTCGATGAGGATCTGGCCTTCCGTGGGAAGCAGCACCGTGGAAATGAGGCTGATGGTGGTGGTCTTTCCCGCGCCGTTGGGGCCAAGAAGACCGAAGAACTCCCCGGTCTCCACCCGAAGGCTCAGGTGATCCACCGCGGTGAAATCCTCGAATCGCTTCGTCAGCTCCCGAAGCTCGATCATTCCCTCTCCTTGGCGATGATGAGGGAGAAATACCCGGCGTCGTCCGGGATCTCCTCCACATCGCGGTACACCGCCTCGCCGGGCATGCCGCAGTTCACCACAGCGCTGACCTGGCGGCCGCTGCGGCGGAGAAGGTCCTTCACTTCCCGCATGTGGCTGGCGGATTTCATCAGCACATAGCTGCCCTCCCGGCCCAGCTTTTCCTCCGTCTTGTGAACGGCGGGCACCACGTGAAGGGGCTCGTCCCACTCCACCAGGGGAAGGTTCAGCCGCGCAGCGGCGGCGCAGAAGGAGGGAATGCCGCTGACCAGCTCCACCGGATAGCCCTCCGCCTCCAGGAAATGCTGTAGATAACTGAAGGTGCAGTAAATGGTGGGGTCGCCCAGGGTGATGTACACCACGTTTTTCCCCTGGTCCAGATAGCGCTTCAGGATCTCCGCGCCCTTCCGGTGCTCCTCGTGGATGAGCTGCCGGTCCTTCACCATGGGCATGAAGATGGGGACCAGCTCCTTCTCCGCCAGCTCCGGAACGGCCTGTACGGCGATCTGGTAAGCGGCGGATTCCTTCGCCACCTTCCCGGGGACGGCGATGACCTCGTTCTCCCGGATCAGGCGGATGGCCTTCAGCGTCATGTATTCCGGATCGCCGGGGCCCACCCCGACGCCGTATGCGATTCCCTTCATTTCCGTTCCTCCGTATATGTTTTTTCTTTCTTCAATTCTTCCACAGCCGCCATCAGGCACTCGGTAAGCGCGGGAAGCGAGGGCTTTTCTGCGATGCGGCAGCGCATTCCCAGGGCCTGGGCCGCCGCCGCGGTCTGCCTGCCGATGCACACCGCCCGGACGCCGGAGAGGTCGGCCCCGCCCGCAGCGGCGGCGAAGCCCTTTACCGTGGAGGCGCTGGTGAACACTGCAAAATCGATGTCCCCGCTTTCCAGGGCCTCCCCCTGGTCAATGGCCCGGGAGGCGACGTAGCGGGTGTCGTAGGTGGGCAGGTCCGTGATCCGCAGGTCTTTTCCGCCCCGCAGGCCCTCCACCAGCTCGGGATTCCCGATGGCGGCCCGGGGAATGAGGATGCGGGCCCCCGGCTCGCAGACCCGGGCCAGCTCCCGGCCCAGGGTCTCGCCGTCCGCTGCGGAGGGCAGAAAGTCCGCCCGGATGCCCCGCTCCGAAAGCGCCTTTGCCGTGCCGGGACCCAGAGCGGCGACCCGGACGCCGGAAAGACTGCGGACATCTCCCAACTCGAAGAGCTTTTCAAAGAAGATCTTTACCCCGCTGGGACTGGTGAACACCAGCCAGTCCCAGCCGCCCTCCGCGAGGGTCCGCAGGCTTTCCCGCAGAGGGCCTTCCTCCGGAAGCGGCTCCGTCCGGATGGCAGGAAGCTCCAGCACCTCCGCCCCCTGGGCCCGGAGCATGGCGGCCAGCCGGGAATTCAGCTCCTTCGGCCGGGTGAGCAGGACCTTGATGCCCCCCAGGGGCCGCCGTTCATACCAGGAAAAGCGGTCCGCCAGGGAACACACCCGCCCCACCACGATGATGGCGGGGGTCCGTACCCCCCGCTTTTCGCACGCTGCCTCCAGGGTGCCCAGGGTGGCGATGATCCGCCCCTGGGCGGCGGTGGTGCCCTTTTCCAGCACCGCCGCGGGCATATCCGCTTCCATCCCCGCCTGCAGCAGGCCGGCGCAGATCGCCGGCAGGGCGGCGATGCCCATGAGGAAGATCAGGGTCCCCCCGCCCCGGGCCAGGGCTTCAAAATCAATGTCATAGGAGTGGTCCGCCCGCCGGTGCCCCGTGATGATGTGAACGCTGGAGCAGAAATCCCGGTGGGTCACCGGAATACCGTTGTAGGCCGGCACCGCGATGGCGCTGGTGACGCCGGGGACCACCTCGAAGGGGACGCCGTGCTCCGCCAGCAGCTCCAGCTCCTCGCCGCCCCGGCCGAAGAGGAAGGGGTCGCCCCCCTTGAGGCGCACCACCCTGCGCCCCTTCAGCGCCTCCTCCAGCAGGACCCGGTTGGTTTCCTCCTGGCGGAGATAGTGCATTCCGGCCCGTTTTCCGGCGAAGATCAGCTCCGCGTCCTCCGGAATAAAGCGCAGCACGCCCTGGCCCACCAGGGCGTCGTAGACCACCACCTCGGCCTCTGCCAGGACCTCTTTTCCCCGGAGGGTCAGGAGCCCCGCGTCTCCGGGGCCCGCGCCTACCAGCCAGACCTTGCCCGTCATCTGCATTCACCTCCGGCGAGTGCCGTCTCTCCCAGTTTTTCCCGCAGCTCCAGGGCCAGGGCGGTCCCCAGGGCTTCCGCAGCTTCCGGAAGACCCTCCTTTTCCCCCACGAGCCAGCGCCCGGATTCTTCCTCATAACAGAGGCCCCGGAGGCGGAGCTTTCCGGCCTCCTGCCGCGCGTAGGCGCAGACGGGGGAGGTGCAGCCGCCCCCCAGAGCACGGGCAAAGGCCCGTTCACAGAGGGCAGCAGCGGCGGCCTCCTGGTCGCAGAACCCAGCCAGCCAGCCGTAATCCTCTCCGGCCCGGCCCTGCAGGGCCAGGATCCCCTGGCCTGCCGCGGGGATCATCTCTTCCGGGGAGAAGCAGCGGCTGATCCGCTCCTCCAGGCCCAGGCGGCGGAGTCCCGCCGCCGCCAGGATCAGGGCGCCGTACTGCCCCTCGTCCAGCTTCCGCAGCCGGGTCTGCAGGTTTCCCCGCACCGGTTCCACAGCAAAGCCCGGAAAGAGGGCCCGGAGCTGCAGGCTCCGGCGCAGGCTGGCCGAGCCGATGGGCCTGGCCGGGTCCGGCGCCGTCTGCCCGGGAGGCAGCACCAGCACGTCCCTGGGATCCTCCCGGCGGGAGAAGCCCAGCAGGGGCAGGTCCTCCGGGGTCTCCATGGGTACGTCCTTCAGGCTGTGGACCGTCAGGTCCGCCCGTCCGTCCCGGAGGGCGGCGTCCAGCTCCTTGACGAAGAGGCCCTTTCCGCCCACCTTGTCCAGGGTCCGATCCAGGATGCGGTCCCCGGTGGTTTTCATGGTGAGCAGCTCGATCTCCGTCTCCGGCAGGGCGCTGCGCAGGTATTGCACCACCGTCATGCTCTGGGCCACGGCCAGGGCGCTGTCCCGGCTGCCCACGACGATCTTTTTCTTCATTTCACGAACTCCCGGGCGGCCTCCAGCGTTGCCGCCAGCTCCGCCTCCCCGTGAGCGGCGGAGAGGAACATGGCCTCGAACTGGGAGGGCGCCAGGTAGATGCCCCTGTGCAGCATGTGCCGGAAATACGCCGCGAAGCGGGCCGTGTCGCTCTTCTGTGCAGAGGCGTAATCCGTCACGTCCTCTCCCGTGAAGAAGGGGCAGCCCAGCGAGCCCACGTGATTCAGCCGGACGGGAAGCCCTGCCTGCTCAAAGACGGCGGCCAGCTCCCGGAAAAAGGCGTCGGAGCGGCGGTTCAGCCTTCCGTAGAAATCCGGGGTGTCCCGCAGGAGCGTGAGCTGGGCAAGCCCCGCCGCCATGGCCACCGGGTTTCCGCTGAGGGTCCCCGCCTGGTAGACCGGCCCCAGGGGGGCCACGGCGGACATGATGTCCCGCCGTCCTCCGTAGGCGCCCACCGGCATTCCGCCGCCGATGATCTTGCCGTAGGTGCAGAGGTCCGCCCGGACGCCGTAGTATTCCTGCGCCCCGCCCAGGGCCAGCCGGAACCCGGTGATGACCTCGTCAAAGATCAGCAGGGCGCCGTTCTCGTCGCAGAGCTGCCGCAGGCCGGGGAGGAAGCCCTCGGCCGGGGGAACGACCCCCATGTTGGCCGCCGCCGGTTCCACGATCACCGCGGCGATCTCCCCGGGATTGGCGGCGAAGAGGGCCCGGACGCTGTCCAGGTCGTTGTAGTCGGCGGTGAGGGTGTCCTTCGTGCAGCCTGCGGGGACCCCGGCGCTGCCGGGCAGCCCCTGGGTCAGCACCCCGGAGCCTGCCTTCACCAGCATGGCGTCGGTATGTCCGTGGTAGCAGCCGGAGAATTTCACCAGCTTGTCCCGGCCGGTGAAGCCCCGGGCGGCCCGCAGGGCGCTCATGACGGCCTCCGTGCCGGAATTCACCATGCGGATCATTTCCAGCCCCGGGACCACGGAGCAGAGCAGCTCCGCCATCTCCACCTCCCGCTCTGTGGCGGCGCCGAAGCTGAGCCCGTCCCGGGCGGCCTTCTCCACCGCCTCCAGCACGGCGGGGTGGGCGTGCCCCAGGATCATGGGCCCCCAGGAGCCCACGAAATCGATGTATTCCCGGCCCTCCTGGTCCCAGACCCGGCAGCCGGCGCCCCGGGTGAGGAAGGGGGGCGTCATGCCCACGGAGCCGAAGGCCCGCACCGGGCTGTTGACCCCGCCGGGGATGTGCTGTTTTGCCCGCTGAAACAGGGCTTCCGAAGTCGCCTTCATCCGATCCTGCCCTCCTGTATGTATTTGGCCAGCTCTGCGGCATAGTAGGTGATGTAGAGGTCCGCGCCGGCCCGGAAGGCGGAGGCGGCCATCTCGCAGACGATCCGCTCCTCGTCGATCCAGCCCCGGAGGGCGGCTGCCTTCACCATGGCGTACTCGCCGCTGACGCTGTAGGTGGCCAGGGGAAGGCGGGTGGCGTCCTTTACCTCCCGCACCAGGTCCAGATAGGACATGGCGGGCTTCACCATCAGGATGTCCGCCCCTTCCTCCGCGTCCAGCAGGGCCTCCTTGACGGCCTCCCGGCGGTTGTGAAAGTCCATCTGATAGCTCTTCCGGTCCCCGAAGGAGGGAGCCGAGTCCGCCGCCTCCCGGAAGGGACCGTAGAAGGCAGAGGCGAATTTCACCGCGTAGGACATAATGGGAGTCCCGGTATGTCCGGCGGAATCCAGCGCCTCCCGGATGGCCCGGACCCGGCCGTCCATCATGTCCGAGGGGGCCACCATGTCCGCCCCCGCCGCCGCGTGGGAGAGGGCCTCCTTTGCCAGCAGCTCCAGGGTGCGGTCATTGTCCACCTCCCCGCCGCAGAGGGCGCCGCAGTGGCCGTGGGAGGTGTACTCGCACATGCAGACGTCCGTGATGAGGAAAAGGCCGGGGTATTTCGCCTTCGCGCGGCCCAGGGCCCGCTGCACCGCCCCGTCCTCGGCCCATGCGGAGGAGCCGATCTCGTCCTTATGCTCCGGAATGCCGAAGAGGAGGACGCTCAGGACTCCGGCTTCCGTCAGACGGTCCAGGGCCTCGTCCATCCGGTCCACCGTATAGCGGTACTGGCCGGGCATGGAGGGGATCTCCTCCACCCGGTTTTCTCCATCCATGACAAAGAGCGGGTAAATGAGCGCGGATTTGTCCACCCTCGTTTCCCGCACGATTTTCCGCAGAGTTTCGCTGCCCCGCAGCCTTCTGGGGCGAATGGTCAGATCCATCATCGCTTCTCCTTCCGTCAGTTTTCGCCGGGATACACGGCTTCCATGGCCCGGAGGCAGTCCTCCAGTTCCCGTTCCGGCAGTTTGCTTTTCATGCTGAACAGCAGGTGGTTCATCGTCCTGCGGACCGCGTCCTCCACCTCCCGGCGCAGGGCCGCCTTCGCTTCCGGCGGCAGGGGGACCCCCCTGTAAACCGGGGTGAGCCTGGCGTCCGCGTCCCTGGCCACCCGCTCCTTCAGACCCATGATCCGGGGCACCAGGTCCCGCCCCTCGTACCAGGAGTAGAAATCCTCCTTGACCTCCGCCAGGATCGCTTCCGCCATGCGCAGGTTCTCCCGGAAGGCATCGGTCCGCAGGTCGATGCGGAAGGAATCCACGTCGTAGAGGCGGAAGCAGGGAAGAGCGGCGCATTCCGGCTCGATGTCCCGGGGCACCGCCAGGTCCACCAGGGTGATCTCATGGTCCGGCAGCCGCTTCTCCAGCTCGGAGCGCAGGAGGGTGAAGTTGGGACTGCTGGTGGCGCTGACCACCAGATCGCAGGAGGGCAGGAACTCGTAGCGCTCCGAATACCCGATGTACCGGCAGCCACGGGGAATGTCCACCACGCCGCTGTGGTACTGCCGCACCGTCACCGTCACCTCCGCCCCGCGCTCCAGCAGGGCCAGGGCGGAGAGCTTTCCCATCATGCCGTTGCCGATGACCATGCATTTCCGGCCCGCAACCCGCAGTCCTCCGTCCTCCAGCACGTCCAGGGCCGTGCGGATGACGGAGCGGTCCGCCGAAGAGAGCCGGGTTTCCGTTTTCACCCGCTTCCCCGCGGTCACCCCCAGACGGAACAGCACCTCCAGGGTATGATCGGCGGCATTGGCGTCCCTGGCGGCCTGCAGGGCGTCGCCCACCTGGGTGAGGATCTGGTCCTCTCCCACGATGCGGGATTCCAGCCCGGCAGCCAGCCGGAAAAAGTGATCGACGGCCTCCGGCCCCCGCCGTTCCGTGAAAAACCCGGCGTAATCGCCGGGTTCCACCCCGAGGAAGCGGCACAGGACCGCCAGGGGAGAGAAGTCCGCCTCCTCCGTGACGCTGAGCCACCACTCCATCCGATTGCAGGTGGACAGGAGAACGCTGCCCAGGAGCTCCCGTTCCTCCCGGAAGAAGGCGTAGGCCTCCTCAGCCCGCTTCCTGGTAAAGGAAAAAAGACTGCGGATATCAATGTCCGCCCGGTTGTGATCTATGCCGATCATCCATACCGACATGGCTTTCCTCCCCATCGAGTACGCCAAAAACAGCGATGACCGCAAGGCCATCGCTGCAGCCGCTTATCATGGCAACATGGCGCTTTTTCCGGTGCCGTTCCGCACCGTGCGCAGTCAGCTAACTTCCTGAGGGAATACAATTATACCCAATAAGTAAATGATAACATAGGCTTCCGGGCTTGTCCATACCATTTTTATAGATTGGGGAATCCTGCGGGAAATCACTCCGCCGCTCTTGACAGAAGGGAAGGAAAGAGTATACTAATATACTTAGATTATTATAGGCGCTTATCATAGCTCAAAGAACGATTCAGGGGGAACGACATGAGAAAAACGGTATTGAAAAGACTGTTTGCGTGGGTTCTCGTTTTCGCGATGCTCTGCTGCACCGGCGGGGCCATGGGGGCGGGGGAGACGACCTCCGACGCTGCCGGCAAGATCAAGCTGGTAGATTCGGAGGGCACGGTCACCGTCACCAACAGTGCCCAAAAACCGGTCCAGCTGAGCAGCAGCGGCGAAGCCCGCCTCTACAGCGGCTACCACATTGTGACCGGCAAGGACAGCAATGCCTGGTTCAGCCTGGACGACAGCAAGACGGTCAAGCTGTACGAATCCAGCGAGGTGGAGGTCCGGAAGAACAAGCGGAAGCTGGAGCTGCTGCTGATCTCCGGCGCCCTCTGCTGCGATGTTTCCCAGCCTGTGGCCCAGGGAGAGACCTTCAATATCCGCACCAGCACCATGGTGACCGGCATTCGGGGTACCATGGTGGTCGTGGACGTGGGCTGGACCCAGCCCGGAGCCGACACCGTGACGATGCTGCACGGCACGTCGGAGGTCCATTGCGTTGCCCCGGTCTCGGGCGCTCTGCAGGTCTTCTGGCTGGAGGCGGGACAGGTTCTCAGCTGCGTCAGGGGAGAACCGCTGAGCAAGATCGCGCCCATCCATACGCTGCCGGGGTGGAGTCCTTCCGCCTTTGAGGAGATTCCCGAGCACTGGCCGCTGGCTGTCTCCGGCGGCGGGGGGGCCGCCGGATCCGATCCGGCTCCGCTGCGCGGGCAGATCTCCAATGTGTACAACGGTGACTCCTCCGAGAGTACGGGCAGCGGCGGCAGCGGCACGGGGTACGTCCCCGGTGTGGATGACTATGTCCCCGGCCTGGATACGCCCGAAGCGGAACAGCTTACGCTGGTTCTCAACGGCGGCGAGTTCACCGGTGAGGCGCTGCCGGACAGCTATCTTCCCGGTACAGAGACCTCTCTGCCCGGCGGGGATTCCCTGCAGCGGGAGGGGTACAGCTTCGGCGGCTGGTATCTGGATGAAGGCCTCCTGGACGGGCCGGTGAGCGTCATCGGCGCAGAGGAAACCGGAGAGAAGGTTTTCTACGCCCGCTGGATCCGGGATACATACACGGTGATCTGGCAGGGTGCGGACAGCAGCGAGCTGGAGAAGGACGAGAATGTCGAATACGGCGCGGAGCCCAGCTACGATGGCGCAGTTCCCACCAAGGAGGCTGACGCCCAGTACGTCTACGAGTTCAGCGGCTGGAATCGGGAAGTTGCCCCCGTCACCGGGAACATGACCTTCACGGCGCTGTTCTCTTCCGCGGATCAGGTCTACACCCTTGCAGATGACGGGTGGACCTGGAACGAACTCGATGACGACTGGACTGCGGAAGCCGAATTCCGGGCCGGCGTCGGCGATTTCCAAAAAACGGCAGACGCCGTGGTCACCTCTGAAAAGCAGGACCCGACCTGCCTCGAAGACGGAATAACCACTTATACGGCGGTCATTTCGGCGGAAGACAGCCCCGACGGCCTGCCGCACTCAGACGTCAAGGAGATCGTGCTTCCGGCCCTGGGCCACGAATGGAACGCGCCGAGCTTTGATTGGGACCTGGAGGGAAAGAGCGTTTCGGCAACGTTTGTCTGTGATCGGGACAGCTCCCATACTGAGACGGTGGACGGCACCTTCGGCGTGACGGAAACTGCGGAAGAATACATCTATTCGGCCAGCGTTGTTTTCGACGGAGAAACCTATACCGCTACCCGGGAGGAGACCAGAAGCTACACGATCACCTTCCTGAATGGGGACGGCACGGTGCTGCAGAGCAGCGAAGTGCCCTACGGCGATACGCCGAGCATTACGGCGGCGCCCACGAAGGCTGCCACGGCCCAGTACACCTACACCTTCTCCGGCTGGAGCCCGGCGATTACGTCAGTGACCGGGGAAGCCACCTACACGCCCAACTTCAGCAGCACGGTGAACGAGTATACGATCAACTTCCTGGACGAGGACGGGGTGACGGTCCTGCAGACCATCACGGTGCCCTACGGCGATACGCCGGTCTTTACGGAAACGGTGCCCACAAGGACGGGGGATGACGCGACCGTCTACCAGTTGTCCGGTTGGACTCCGGAGATCACCGAAGTGGACGGACCCGCTGATTATACCGCCGTTTACAAGCCGATGCTTGCGTTCAGCATCGATAGTACGATTGGAGACGGATTCATAGAACTGCAGATCGGCAAATATCGTTTGGACGACGCGAGCATTACGCCTTTGGCTGATCCCCGCGAAGTCGGCTGGACCTCACAAATCGTGAATGCTGTGGCGAGCAGCAGCGGCGGCGACATTACCCCCATTTATTCGCTGATCGTTTCCTTTGATGACATCAAACCGACCTCCATGGCCGGCTGGTTCAGCGGTCTGACCGGGATCGAAGAGATCGATTTTGAAGCCTTAGGCGGATTCACCCTGCCGCAGATCATGTCAGAGGTCACAGATATGAGCTATCTCTTTGCAAACGGCGACTTCCAGACCCTGAATCTCAGAGAGTTCGATACGCAAAGCGTTACGAACATGACCGGTATGTTCAACAATTGTTCCGAGCTGTCGATGATCCTCGCGAGCGATACGTTTGACGTATCGTCCGTGCCGGCGGATACGGTCATGTTTGACGGCTGCGAAAATCTGAGCGGCGGTTTTTCTACCCCCTATGATCCCTCTCATGTGGATGTGTCCTATGCCCATGTTGATCAGGGAGAGACCAACCCCGGCTATTTCACCCCCGGAACCTGACAGAACGGCCGCGCAGCCAGAAAAGGAGTCAATGGAATGAAGAGAAATCAATTGATCGCATCTTTGCTCGCAGTCCTGCTTTTGCTCGGCTTGTCGGTTTCTGCGGCGGCAGATTCCGTCTTCAGCGATGTGCCGGAGGATGCCTGGTATGCCGAGGCGGTGGAGTACTGCCATCGTCAGGGCCTGGTGGAAGGCGTCGGAGACGGCCTCTTCCAGCCCCAGGGCGGGGTCAGCCGTGCCATGGTGGTCACGGTGCTCTACCGCCTGGCGGGCGCTCCGCAGCTCCGGCAGTCAGAAAAGGGCTTCTCTGACGTGCAGGAGGGCGCCTGGTATTATGCCCCCGTTGCCTGGGCCGTGGAAGCGGAGCTGGTTCAGGGCTACGAGGACGGGCGTTTTGCGCCGGACCGGGCGATCACCCGGGAGGAACTGGCCACGCTCCTCTGGAGATTTGCCGGTTATCCCCCGGTACGCGGAGAGTCTGCGGCATTTGCAGATGAGAAGGAAATCAGTTCCTATGCTTTGGAGGCGGTGAGCTGGGCTAAGGCCGCCGAGGTGGTCGACGGCATGGGGGACAATCGCTTCGAGCCCCGGAGCGGGGCCAACCGGGCCCAGCTGGCCGCGATCCTGATGAAATACACGGCCAGCGTCGGCTACGGCGCCGGCGTTCAGAGCGAGATGGATGTCTTCTGCGCCCCCACCGGCATCATCCGGACGGGCGACGGGGCCCTCCTGGTCACGGATACCCTGGGGCAGAAGATCTGGCGGCTGCAGGACGGAGTCACCGAGCTTTACGCCGGAGCGGAGACGCCCAAGGACCGGAGCGGAAAAGAAGTGGGCGGCTATGTGGACTCTTCTCTGACGGAAAGCTGTTTCTCCTCTCCCTGGGGCATTGCGCCCTTCCTGAAGGGCTGGGCGGTGTCCGATGCGGGGAACCATGTGATCCGCTATCTGAGTGAGGAGGGCGTTCAGACCGTCAATTACACGGCCGTCGACAACAGCGGGCAGCTCGCCTATCCCACGGGGCTGGCAGCGGACGGGGACGGAAACCTCTACGTCTCCGATACCCATAACGGGGCCATTCGCCGCATCACTCCCGAAGGCCGGATGACCACCGTGGCCTCCGGTCTGGAGGACCCCACCGGACTCTGCTGGTTTGAGGGCGCCCTGTACGTCGCCGAGACCGGGCAGAACCGGATCCTGCGGCTCCGGGACGGGGAAACCGAGGTGCTGGCCGGCAGCGGCGAAGCGGGCGATGCGGACGGACCGGCGGCGGAGGCCACCTTCTCCTCTCCCCAGGGGCTGACCGTGGCCCCGGACGGCACGATCTATATCTCCGATACGGTGAATGCGGCGATCCGCGTTCTTCGCCCGGAGGGTACCGTCGAAACGCTGCTCCGGACGGAAGAGGACGGCATGGAGGGCTATCCCGTCAGTCCCACGGGACTGACCCTGGCGGGAGGACGGCTTTATATCTGCGATCCCTATGCCTGCAAGCTTTTCTCCCTGCCGCTGGCCTGAAGACGGCGGTGAGCCGGTTTTTGGAATGAAGAAGTGATCGTCCGGGCAAGCTGTGGCCATCCGGCGGCAGTCAGCCCGGAGGAGAAAGATGAAAGGAGATAAACCATGAAGTACGAATACGCGAAGATCAGCGACGCGGAGCTGGCGGAACTGAATCA
>JAEEGL016284291.1_pt1 | contig 16356 bp, 11 predicted proteins | sample 9134231 | NCBI WGS metagenome assembly JAEEGL01 (sample SAMN16246548, study PRJNA631951) | gut metagenome | biome: gut microbiome; feature: rumen; material: fiber-attached | host: Bos | place: Iran: Karaj | collected 2018-10
GAATATTCCTTCGGTTTTTCCTGGGCTGCCTTCAGGGTCTTATTGTCTACTACGTTGAACTGGATGTGCTTTCCGCCGTTCATGAGGTAGGTCTTTACCAGAGCGCCGAGCTTGTCGAGGTCGGTGTCGCTCTTGATGGCGGACGGGCTCATCTTCATGTTCAGGAGCATAGCGTTGAACGGATCCTGGTTGATCTTCATGGCGGACTTCAGGGAAACTGTCGGGCCTCCCTTATCTGTACCCTGCTGCGGGGATACTACGCCGTCAGGAAGGGTCTCGCCCTTCTTGCGGCCGTCAGGAGTAGCGCAGGTGTAGGACCCGCCGGGAGCATAAGCTGTGATGGAGATACCTGTCGGACGCGGGCATGCTCCGAACACAGTTGTGAAGCTATTGCAGTTCTTTACCCAGGTGTCGTAGAGGTCTACCGCGAACCAGTCTGCCCTGTCGTCGTCGTTGCCGTACTTGGGAGCAGCCTTGAAATCAGCCTGCATCTCTTCGTATCCTACCCAGTCAGCTTCGATAGCGTTGTAGAGCTGTTCCATGGTGTACTTCTTCTGTACGAAGCAGAGCTCCTTTACAGCTGCCATGGAGTTCACTACGGAGATCATGCCTACGGGGTTCATCAGAGAGCTGTTCTCGTAAGGCAGGCTGCGGCTCATCATGTCCTTGCCGGACTTGATGCCGTCATATGCGAAAGCGCTGTGGATGACGTCGCAGTTTACGTACTCAGTTACCTTGATGAGTATGTTGTGCTCTTCGTTGTAGAGGCTCATGAAGTGATAGAGCTGCTTCTTGAAAGCTTCGTAGAAGTCCTCGAAGGTCTTGAAATCCTTCATTTCGCCGGTGCGCAGGCCAACTACTTCGTTGGTGTTGTAGTTGTAGCCGTTGTGCATGGTGATGTCGAGCACCTTTGCGCAGACGAACATGCCCAGAGCGTTGATCTTGGACTTTCCGGGGATGTTGAGGTCGAGGCAGCCGGCAAGAGCGAAGTTCCTCGCGTCTTCCTGGGAAACGCCCTGATCCATCAGGCCTTTGATGTAGGACTTGTCGGATACGAACGCGGGCATTCCAAGGCCGGTGCGTACGATCTCCATGCCGCGGTGCATGAGCTTTTGCGGAGTGTTCTCGTTTACGCGGATGGTGATGGTGAAGTGCGGTGTGCGGACTTCGTCAGCGGAGTCGAGGATGAGGTAGGTCAGCTCGTTTGTAGCGTCGTTGCCGTCCTTGTCTACGCCGCCGATGACGCAGTTGTTCCAGCGTGCCATGCCGGCCCACTTGTCTCTCTGCTTTGCGTTACCGGATACGAAGTTGAACTGCATGATCTTGAGGCGCAGGCACTCAATGTACTCGAGGATCTGGTCGTCGGTCATGCCCTTTTCCTTGCTCTTGAGGTAGAACGGATACATGTACTGGTCGAATCTCCCGAGGGGTACTGTTCCGTGAGTGATCATCATCCAGTAGAACCAGAAGGCCTGGATAGCGTCTACGAAGTCTCTGGAGGGATTCTCAGCGATCCAGTGGCAGACTTCCGCCATCTTCTCGAGCTCGGCCTTTCTTACGGGATCCTTGCACTCGTCAGCTGCCTTCTGGCAGGTGTCGCCGTATCTGTGATACATGCGGACGACTGCTTCGAGAGCTATGATGACTGCCTGCAGGTAGCAGGCCTTGTCGTACGCGTCGCCGTCAACGTAGCGGACGTTGCGGAGCTCTTCCTTGGCCTCGTCGAGAGTCTTCTTGATACCTTCGGTCACGATCTTGCCGTAGTCGGGAACGAAGAAGGAAAGACCTATTCCAAGACCCCAGCCGAAACCGGCGCCACCGGATCCTCTTCCCTTTCTCTTGTCTGTCCAGGGCGGGCAGAGTATGCCGGACTTGATGAACGGCCAGAGGCGCTCGTCGTCGTAAAAGCGGCCCTGCCACTCGTACATCTGCCTGTCCTGCTCTTCCCAGAAAGAATCACCTTCGCGGAGGGCTTTGCGGTCCTCGTCGGTGATGCTGTACTGTCCGTCAGCAACAATAGAATCCAGGTCTTCATCGTCCCAGAAGGGTCCCCATACGGACGCCTCAAGGCCATGCGGCTTGGAAGCTACGTTTCCTACTATAAGTTCGTCTGGATCCACGTAGAGAGTTCTCTTATCAAAATAGTCCGCAGTAGCCTGGGCTCTTTTGAGCACAGGTGTGAGACCTTCGTGCTTCTTCCACGAATCGAGCACGAGCTTGTACTTTTCTCCGCAGAAGACGAACTTCTTTTCGCCCTTGAGATCTGCGTACATTCTCTGGATTCTTTCTGTCATGTTTTTCTCCTTTCAGGCAGATTCGAATGAATATCGTTAACTGTGAATTAACCGGGTTTTTGCTTACGATTCAAGAATAAATGATGAAAATGCTGCTGTCAAAGCTTTTCAGGCTTCAAAAAAACGCTTTGTGCAGGGGTGCAATTGGGTATCATAAACTTGTGCACGATTGCACAACCGATGTGCAAATCGATATCGACAGTCCATATTGAATATGCTATAATTTAGGCGTAAGGATAAAGCCGGATGGAAATAAACTATGAGTGAAACAGATCAGAAAGAAAAAATAATAGAACTTGAAAAAAGGCTGAGGCACACGGAATGGAAGCTTGCCCTTTCAGAAGCTACTGCCAGAAACTACAACATGAGAGACGTACTGGCAGCCTGTGCTAAGATCTGCGAAGGTTCAGTATTCTTCCTGGATAAAAACCTAAGAGTATCTTATATGGGAGGCAGCAGCCGCCTGGAAAGCCCTGAGGCCGGGCAGCTGGTATCCAGAGGCACAGTAAAAAGCGAAGGATCGAGAAAACAGCTCTCTGAACTTTCTGCGTCCAGGACAGGCCACATAGAGCTTTCCAACGGGGATCACTGCTGGGCTGTAAAGATCGACATCATGAATGTCGAGATATTCTACATCGTCATGTTCACAGGCCCGGGCATATCTGAAGAGGACGTCACCCTGCTCTTCGGACTTGTACGCGACTGCTTCAACGCAATAAACTTAAGGCGCAGGCACGGAGATATCACTATCGGAGATTTCCAGGCTCTTATCTCCGCTATAATTGACGGCCGCATGAACAACTGGGACGATATCGACGCGTACGCGAAACGCCTTCCGGATCCGCCTAAACGCTTCATCAATATAGCTGTCGTAGAATCGAATCCGTCCATGCGCAGGACTTCTACCAACGCTCTGATATCAAAGCTTAAGTCTCTGTTTCCGGGCAGCAGCGCTGCTCAGGTAGGCGATTTCATAGTAATAATGATAAGTTCCGACACCAGGGAATATCAGCCGAGGCCCAGATTCAACGAATCAGCTATGAATACCATTCTTAACGATTACGACGCGTACATAGCATTCTCGAACGCAACGCAGCGCCTCGATATGATAAGGACGAACTACGTGCTTACCGAAAGCACGCTAAGGCTTGGACGCAACTTAAAGGAACAGGGAAACAGCCGTGTCTTCTACTACGAAGATTACGCTGAATACATATCTATAGAGATGTCCCTTGAACACTTCAGGAACGTCATGGGACACGACGATCTGCTATACCTTACGAGCCCGGACGCCGTTGAGATATACAGATACGACCAGCAGCACGGAACAGACCTTCAGCTGGTGCTCTACCAGTACTGCAAGAACAACGGAAATATGTCCTCCGCGGCAAAAGATTCATATATGCACAGGAACACCTTCGCGGCCAGGATGGCGCAGATAAAAGAAATACTCAAGCGAGTTGACTTAAGCGACGGACGCGTGCAGCAGCGAATGCTCTATTCATGTCGCGTGTTCCGCTACTACAACCTGTATTACGACAAAAAATCAGCGAAGAGCCTCTCAGAGAGGCTCTCCATCACACAGTCTTGATCTGACTGCGTCTATAAATCCTTTTGTAGTGACTTTCCTGACGTTATCGCCTTCGGCAAGAAGCGCCAGATCCCCGGTCATAACGCCATCCTCGACAGTATCGAGGGTGGCTTTTTCAAGCTTTGAAGCGAATTCGCAAAGAGCAGTGTTACCGTCCAGCTCTCCTCTCTTTTTCAGCGCTCCGGTCCAGGCGAAGATCGTAGCTACCGGGTTCGTGGAAGTCTCCTCGCCCTTAAGATGCCTGTAATAGTGGCGTGTCACAGTGCCGTGCGCTGCTTCATACTCAAAATACCCGAAGGGAGATACGAGTACTGACGTCATCATGGCAAGGCTTCCGAAAGCTGTGGATACCATGTCGCTCATTACATCGCCGTCGTAATTCTTAAGGGCCCAGATGAAGCCGCCTCTGGAACGTATGACGCGGGCTACGGCGTCGTCTATAAGCGTGTAGAAGTATTTTATACCCAGGTTTTCGAATTTTACTTTGTACTCCTCATCGAATATGCGCTGGAATATGAGCTTGAAGGTCTGGTCGTACTGCTTTGATATAGTGTCCTTGGTAGAAAACCACAGATCCTGTTTTTCCGACAGCGCGTACTCGAAACAGCTGCGCGCGAAGGCTTCTATAGAACTGTCCTTGTTATACTGGCCCTGAAGCACGCCTCCGCATTCAAAATCGTATATGGTCTCGCATTGCTGGGTTCCGTCATCTGCTGTAAACAGGAGCTCCGCCTTACCGGGTGACGTAATTCTGTATTCTGTAGCTTTGTATACATCTCCGTATGCGTGGCGCGCGATAGTGATAGGTTTTTCCCAGGTGCGCACGTTTGGCTTTATGCGGCTCACCATTATAGGGGTGCGGAAGACCGTGCCGTCCAGAGCGGCTCTTATGGTGCCGTTGGGGCTCTTCCACATCTTTTTAAGTCCGTATTCTTCGACGCGCTGGGCGTTTGGAGTTATCGTGGCGCATTTTACTGCTACCTTAAGGCGCTTTGTCGCTTCGGCAGCGTCTATAGTAACATTATCTTCTGTTTCGTCCCGGTGCTTAAGTCCGAGGTCGTAATACTCAGTATTCAGCTCTACGAACGGACATATCAGTTCGTCTTTTATCATCTGCCAGATGATACGGGTCATTTCGTCCCCGTCCATCTCCACTATAGGGTTCATCTTGATCTTTTCCATGGATCTTGCCTCTCTTGCCTTGTTTTCAAAGTATTATACCAAAGCGCATAGTCCATGTAAATTACAGATTTTCGTTCTTCAGCGCGTCTATCGGGTTGTCCCTGCGTATGCGCCTTGTGGAATAAAGCATCGTAGCGAATACAACTATGAATACGCTCGCAACAGCTATCACTACTCCCCTCCAGGGCAGGTAGAAGCTTGTCTCAAAAGCGTTTGATGTTACTCGCCAGATCGCGTAGGTCACGAGCACCGCCACCGGAAGACCGAACAGCAGGCTCCTCGCGCCGTATATGATGCACTCGTAGTTCATCATCTTGCTGAATCCTCGCTCCGAAAGGCCAATGGATTTCAGCATTGCGAATTCTCTTCTCCTCAGGAGGATACTGGTCGATATGGTGTTGAACACGTTGGCCAGAGCGATCAGCGAGATCAGGATTATGAATCCGTACGCAAACACGTTTACTATGCCTATGACCATGCGGTCCCTGTTGCGGCTCTCTGCTATATCCCGCAGATAACCGGACACTATGCTGATGTCCTTCTCGCTGGCTTCCCTGATGTTTTTGTACACACCGGCATGATCCCTTGCCATGATGGCGAAGATGTAACCATTATCTGCGGCCGCGAAGGCTTCGCTGTCTGTAAAGACGCTCTTCATCATGCTGTAGGGATAGATCACAGCGGGATTCTGGTCGGAGATCGTAAGAACTGCGCTGTTTACGACGCCTGAGACGTCCAGCTTCGTGCTGTAAATAGACTCCTCATAGGGTATGAGCATAGCCTTCGACATATCAGGATATTCTCCACCGGATCTGTAGAATGCGTACAGATAGTCTTCCTCAAAATACGCTGCCATCTTCCTTCCGTTCTCTTCGGTCACGGTATAGTAAACATAGCCGTCTATATCCTTCGAATTCCACAGATCGATGGAAAACGGAAGTTTTGAGGTATCGAACAGCTCGTAGGAGTACCACTTCATCTCCCCTTTGTTTCCGCGGGTCTCAACTATGTGGTTGTACAGAACGCCCTTAGGTGAGGACGCATCGAAGTATCCGCGTTCATCAAGACCGTTCTCTTTAAGAAGCTCGCGGAAAGTCTGATCGTCGACGAATGCCGTCTGGACATAGACCAGCTTGGCAGGATCGGCTGTATCAGGAGTAACGTCTTCGGGCTGGATCTCCCAGAAACGTTTCGAAAGAGTGTTCGGGTCGACTTTTGTGCTTCCTCCAAGCTGCGCTGAATAGCAGGCCTTATCCACTCCTGCTATGCCGGAGAGCAGCTCGCTGAAAACTCCTGGATCCGAACCCGGCCTTCCGTTCGTATACACTATATCAGCCTTGGTTCCGTTAGATACTATGCCGTCTACGCTTCCCGTAAGGAAGGAGCAGAAACTGCTTGCCGCAATGAACAGCACCACGCTCATGAAGAGCGATATTATCGTCGTGCGGTAGCGCTTTGCGTTGCGCTTGAAGTTTTTGGACGCCATTGTCCCTTCGAAACCGAAGAGTTTCTGAGTCAGCGCTGAGGTCTTCACTTCGCGTGCCTTTATCTTAGTGTCGGCGTTCTGCCTTACGGCTTCTATGGGCTGTATCCTTACCGCTCTTGCGGCCGGTATCCAAGCCGAGATCAGTATTACCGCAAGGCACACGAGCGCTGCGATAATAAGCGCTACGGGATTTAGTACGAGCCTCATCTGCACGCCGGTAGTTCCTGTGAACGAACTGAACGAATCCCTGAGCGCATACAGAGTAATTCCTATGCCTGCGCAGCCTATGATAAGGCCGGCTGGTATACCTATAGCGCCCAGGACCAGAGCCTCGTATATCACGCTGCTTCTGAGCTGCTTTTTTGTGGCTCCGACGGATTTCAGTATTCCGAACTGCTTGGTCCTTTCAGCAAGCGATATGGAGAACGAATTGTATATGAGCGATATCGAGCCAAAAGCGACCAGTATCACGAGTATAACGGCAAAGCCGTAGATCACTTTCTGTATGCCGCCCTCGCTTACTGTGCCCTTGAAGCTTAGCAGGTCTATGTGCAGGTTGCAGTGAGAGATAAACTCCGCAGACTCGCTGGTGCTGCCCTTCGCATCGTGGAAATCGTATGCTTTTGCGGGATTCCTTAAGGTGATGAAACTTCCGAATACGGAACCTTCAGCGCTCTTTGTGATAGCTACGAAACCCGGGTAATCGTAAGGCACTATGCCATTGCTGAGACGGTTGTAGATACCGACTATTGTGTATTCCTTCTCCACCGTATCTGCAAGCTTTTCATCTTCCACGTAGCCTGTGACTCCAAGAGGCTCGCCTGAAGCCGATACCCTGCGGCCCACTGTGAGCACATACTTGTCCCCCACCTGGAAATTGTGGAACTGCGAGTGAGGAAGATTGTGCGGGACGATGATCTCGCTGTCGTTTTGCGGGAGCCTTCCTCTTGACAGGTTTACAGCAACCATGTCCAGAAAATCATCCTGAACAGAATTTATGATGAGGTAGCGGTCGCTGCCCTTGTCGTTTCCTGTGGGAGCGCAGCCTATGTGATTCCAGTTTACGATATCTTTTACGTCCCTGTCCGCCTTAAGCTTTTCGAGCTTTGCGTCGTCCATATCGGAAAAATACGCTTCCCAGCGCCCGTTATTCGCTATCTCGGCGTTCTCCATGAACCTGACCCCGCTGTAAGCCCCTTCTATAACAGCGGTAAGAAGAGCCATGGACAGCGCTATTCCTATGATAGTCACAAGTGTCCTGGACCTGTTGGACTGCAGGCTTTTTCTTGTGTATTTCCTGAAAATATTCATGGTCTGTCCCCTTCCGACCTACTTTGTTCCCCTGATGCGCTCATCGCGGACTATGCGTCCGTCTTCTATCGCGATGATGCGGTGAGCCTGAAGAGCAATGTTCTCATCGTGCGTGATGATTATAAGTGTCTGCCCGTAGCGCTCGTTGGACATGCGGAGAAGCTCCACTATCTCCTGGCTGTTTTTGGAATCCAGGTTTCCCGTGGGCTCGTCTGCGAGCACTACTGCCGGAGCGTTCATAAGCGCGCGGCCTATCGACACTCTCTGCTGCTGGCCTCCCGACAGCTGGTTGGGCAGATTGTTTCTGCGCTCGGTAAGTCCCAGCGTCTGAAGGAGCTCTTCGAGGCGGTCCTCGTTTACTATGCTTCCGTCCATAAGTACTGGAAGCGTCATATTCTCAACAACGTTGAGCACCGGTATTAGGTTGTAGAACTGATATATCAGACCTACCTGCCTGCGGCGGAAGACCGCGAGCTGCTCTTCGTCCTGCGCGTAAACGTCCTGGCCGTTCATGAATACCTTGCCGGAAGTAGGCCTGTCTACGCCGCCTATGATGTGCAGAAGCGTTGATTTTCCGGAGCCCGAAGGTCCTATGATGGCGAGGAATTCGCCTTTTTCGACGGAGAACGACACGTTATCCAGAGCTTTGACCTGTGTGCTGCCTTCTCCATAGGTCTTTGTGAGGTTTTCGATCCTTAATATTTCCATAAACAATACCTTCCTTTGACGTTTTATCCCTTTTGTGATTCCATTGTAAAACGCCTGGGTGACAGCATAGTGACAATTCAAAAAAAACCGCGTTTATCACGCGGGAACTGTAAATCAATAATCTGATTATCAGATAACGCTTTTGTAGAATTTAACTACGAAACGCGCTCCGCCCCGGGGCGCGTTTTCTGCTGTGATTGTGCCCTTCTGGCGGGCTATGATGGCGCGGCTTAAAGCAAGGCCTATTCCTATGCTGCCTTCCGCGGAATTGCTGCCGCAGTAGAACCTTTCGAAGATGTGCGGAAGATCAGCTTCCGTAAAGCCCTCGCCGCTGTCCTGGACCGTTATCTGCGTGTAGAGAGCTGTTTCCTGCGCCTCTATTTCTATGCGGCCGCCGGCGGGCGTGTGTTCCATGCAGTTTTTGACGAGGTTTCCGATAGCTTCAACAGTCCAGGTCAGATCTCCCGTAAACTTTTCGTCAGAAGCTTTTATGGAAAGATCCACGTTTTTGAGTTCGAGAGGTATAAGGAAAGGTTCGCAGGCCTTCCTTGCAAGCGCTTTTACAAGCACTTCATCTTCCCTGAATTCCACAGTACCTGCGTCCAGTCTCGACATTTTAAGCAGGGTCTCGGTCAGCCAGTGCAGCCTTTCGAGCTGTTTTTTGAGCTCCCTTGTAAGTTCCATACGGCGCTCGGATGAAAGCTCCTCTGAGCCCATCAGCGAAAGCTGCAGAGACATGGAGGTTACGGGAGTGCGCATCTGGTGGAACATGTCCGCTATGGCATCAGTAAGCTGCACTTTATCCGATACAAGCTGGTCTTTTTGCTCTTTGAGCATGACAGTCATCTTTTCTATCTCCGTGGAAAGAACAGCCAGCTCGCCTTCCGCAGTGCCGCTTATGAACAGTTCTTCCTGTCCGTGGAGTATGCGGTCCAGGTCTGCGGAAAGATCGGATATAGCCTTGTATCGTTTTTTCAGATAATGAATATGGACCGCTATGACAGCTGCGCCGCAGCACAGCACAAAGATCGCTCCCCAGACCCCGGAAAAGACCGCAGCAAGGACCGTCAGCGCAAAGATCACACCGAACGATATAACTATCTGGTTTCTTACTTCCCTGTTCCTGAAAAGATCCATGCTAATCCATCCTGTATCCCATGCCGCGCACGGTCTTTATCAGCTGCGGATCCTGAGGGTCGTCTTCTATCTTTTCGCGAAGGCGTTTGATATAAACAGTAAGTGTGTTGTCGTTGACGTAATCGCCGGCTATATCCCAGATGAGTTCCAGGAGCTTGTTTCTGGTGAGGAGTATCCCGCGGTTGTCGACAAATACTGTAAGAAGCTTGTACTCCAAAGCAGAAAGTGAGATCTCCCGGCCGTTCTTCATAACGGCGCCCCTGTCTGTATCCACAGCTATACCCAAGCCCAGTGTCACTACCGAAGTTCCGCCCTCGTAGTGGCGCAGCACGTTGCGTATGCGCGAGAGCAACTCCCTGGGCCTGAAAGGCTTTGGAACGTAATCGTCGGCACCCATGTCCAGGCCTTTTACTACGCTGTCTTCGTCGGTCTTTGCAGTAAGGAATATCACAGGAAGTTTAAGCATCTTCGCGCTTCTGCACACGTTAAAACCGCTGCCTCTGTTCTCGAGGCTCACGTCAACGAGGAGCAGCCGGGGTTTTTCCGCCATCAGAGCCTGCTGGGCGCTGCGCTCCGAAGCTGCGCAGACCACGTCAAAACCTTCGCTTCTTAAGAATTCCCCAAGCGACCTTGTAATTGCGATATCATCTTCCACGAGAAGTATCTTCTGCATACAGCTTCCTCCTGAAAACAAATTATAACACAAACAGACCCCCATGTATTTGATTTTTACAGCGAAATAAGTTATTATGAATTATTCTATTCTATTTAGGAGAGCAGGCATGGAAAACAGGAAACTTATAGAACTGAAAGGCATATGCAAATCCTACGACGGAGAGCAGGTTCTTAAAAATATAGACCTTACAGTCTACGACAACGAATTCATTACCCTCCTGGGACCTTCCGGCTGCGGAAAGACCACCACGCTGCGCATGATAGGAGGTTTCGAAGCCCCCGACAGCGGCGAGGTCTGGTTCGACGGCAAGATGATCAACGAAGTTCCGGCCTATAAGAGGCAGGTCAACACCGTATTCCAGCGCTACGCCCTCTTCCCGCACCTGAATGTCTACGAGAACGTCGCGTTCGGCCTTCGCATAAACAAGACTCCTGAGGAAGAAATTTCACGGCGCGTCAAAGAGATGCTCCAGCTCGTAAACCTCGCAGGTTTTGAAAAAAGGCACGTCACGACCCTTTCAGGCGGCCAGCAGCAGAGAGTAGCCATAGCCCGCGCCCTGATAATGAAACCCCGCGTGCTCCTTCTGGACGAGCCTTTAGGCGCCCTTGATCTTAAGCTGCGCAAAGACATGCAGAACGAGCTTAAGAACATACAGAAGCGCACCGGGATAACATTCATTTACGTCACTCACGACCAGGAAGAGGCCCTCTCCATGTCCGACACTGTCGTTGTAATGAACGCGGGCCAGATACTCCAGGTCGGAAGGCCCATCGATATATACAACGAGCCGGCAAACGCCTTTGTTGCCGACTTTATCGGAGAGTCCAATATAGTAGACGGCGTCATGAAGGAAGACTATGTGGTAAACCTCGCGGGCCGCGATTTTCCCTGCGTGGACAAGGGATTTGAGAAAGGCCAGCCCGTGGACGTAGTCATACGCCCTGAGGATATAGACATAGTCCCGGCGGAAAAAGGCATGCTTACCGGTAAGGTCACCCAGGTCACCTTCATGGGTGTGCACTACGAAGTCATCGTGGACATCAACGACTTCCTCTGGATGATACAGACCACCGATTTCGTCTCCGAAGGCTCCGAAATAGGTATATACATAGAGCCTGACGCTTTCCACGTCATGCCCAAATCCGAATGGTCCGAGATCTTCGGCGACTACAGTTCCTATTCCATGGAGCACGACCTTCTGTCAGAAAACACCGGCGAGGAGGAAGAAGAATGAAGCGCAGCCTGGCACAAAGATCTGTCATAGCGCCTCATGTCGTCTGGAGCGTGCTGTTCATAATAGCGCCTCTTCTCTTCATGCTGTTCTACGCCTTCACAGGCCCGGACGGATCCTTTACCTTTGAAAACGTATCGAGGCTGTTTACAGGAAATTACGTACTGATCTTCGTAAATTCTCTGTGCCTCGCGCTTATAGCCACGGTCATATGCCTCATCATAGCTTACCCGCTGGCGTACGTGTTTACGAAGCTTACACCCAAGTGGCAGAAGATATGCATGCTTCTGCTGATGATACCCTTATGGATGAACTTCCTTATCACCACCTACTCGTGGATGACCATACTGGAAGACACAGGCATCATAAACACCATCCTTGGGAAGATAGGCCTCAGCGTACATATGATAAACACGCCGGGCGCTGTCGTAGTCGGCATGGTGTTCTGCTACCTGCCCTACATGGTTCTTCCTATCTATTCTGTCATGTCCGGAATAGATCACAAGCTTATAGAAGCCTCGCAGGACCTTGGAGCCAGCAGCAGGCAGGTGCTCACAAAGGTGGTGCTGCCGCTTTCGGTGCCTGGCGTCATCTCCGGCATAACCATGGTGTTCGTGCCGCAGGTCTCCACATTCTATATCTCCCAGAAGCTGGGCGGAGGGACTTTCCAGCTGATAGGCGATACTATCGAGAGCTATTTCACCGGAGTTTCGGTAAACTACCACTTCGGCGCGGCGCTTTCGCTTATCCTCATGGTGCTGATAATCATCTCCATGGGCGTTATGAACCACTTCGCAGATCCTGAAGACGTTACGGGGAGGCCGATGCTATGAAGACAGCTTCCCGCGTGTTCCTAGTTCTGGTATTCATATTCCTGTACGCTCCGCTTGCTGTAATGATACTGATATCCTTCAACGGCGGCGATTCCACCACAGTAATGGACGGAGTCTCGCTGCACTGGTACCAGGAGATGCTTCGCGATGGAGCTACGCTGCAGGCCCTTAAGAACACCGTGCTCCTTTCGGTATCCTCGGCAGTCGTCTCCACACTGCTTGGCACTCTTGCCGCGCTTGGTATACACCGCATGCGCGCAAAGCACCTCCGCAGCGCGGTCATGACTGTCACTAACATTCCGATGATGAATCCGGATATAGTCACCGGTATCTCAATGATGCTGCTGTTCGTGTTTACCGGAACGCTGCTGCATCTTGACACCTACCTGTCGTTCTGGACGCTGCTCATAGCGCATATAACGTTCTGCCTGCCCTACGTGATCCTTTCCATACTGCCTAAACTCAAGCAGATGGACAGGAACCTGCCGGAGGCCGCGATGGATCTGGGATGCACTCCCATGCAGAGCTTCCTTAAGGTGGAGCTGCCGTTCATAATGCCCGGCATAGTTACGGGACTCATAATGGCATTCACGCTGTCCTTCGACGATTTTATAATCAGCAACTTCACCAGCGGTTCGGGCTTCGAGACGCTTACCATACACATATTCGCTATGACCAAAAAGAGCGTCAAACCGGATATCTACGCGCTGTCAACGCTGATATTCTTCGTTGTACTTGTGCTGCTCCTCGTATACAACTTCGCATCCGGAAGTGACGAGCGCTCAAAGCAGCGTGAAAAAGCCGCCAGGAAGCGCTTTACCTTAAGGCTGCGCGAAGAAAGGGGTGAGCTGTGATGAAGAACACTTCCTGCAAACCTTTGCGCAAAGCATCAGTGATCCTTGCCGCCCTGCTTCTTGCAGCGCTTATCGCCTTGCTCTGCAGCTGCGGCCAGGAAACAGACAAGGTATACATCTACAACCTCGGAGAGTACCTCGCGGACGGCTCCGAAGGCATATTTGACTGCATATCAGGCTTTGAGGAATACTACGAAGAGCTCACCGGAAGAAAGCTCAAGGTCTACTACACCACCTTCGATTCCAACGAAGACCTGTACGCCAAGATCAGCGGCGGAGCTTCCGGTTACGACGTCATCTTCCCGTCGGACTACATGGTGGAACGCCTGATCTCAGAAGACCTGCTGCTTCCCATAGACATAGAAGCTACCTGCGAAAAATACGGCGCCGAGTGCAACCTTGAAAACATCGGCGAGCAGTTCCGCGGCCTTTACTACGATCCCGAGGACGCCTACTCCGTCCCCTACACCTACGGACGAGTCGGCATCATCTACAACACCAACTACGTTGACGAAGAAGACCTCGGCGGCTGGGACATACTCTGGAACGAGAAGTATAAAGGCAAGATACTGCAGTTCAACAGCGCCCGCGACGGTTTCGGCACCGCGCAGTACCACCTCGGAATAGACGTAAACACCACGGATCCCGAAGAATGGCAGAAGTGCCTGGACCTTCTCCTTGAGCAGAAATCCCTTGTCCAGGGCTACGTGAACGACGAAGTATACAACAAGATGGAGTCCGGCGAGGCCTGGATAGCGCCATACTACGACGGCGATTACTTCTTCATGCTAGACGTCAACGAGGACCTGGGCTTCTACTACCCGGAACCCACGAATGTCTTCGTGGACACGATGTGCGTGCCAAAAGGAGCTCCGGACAAGGAGATAGGCGAGCTTTTCATTAACTATATGCTTTCCGAGGAACCTGCGATAGCAAGCGCCGAGTTCATATACTACGCATCCCCCAACTCCGTTGTCTACGAGAGCGAAGAATACGCCGAGGACATGGGCGAGGAAGTGATGGAAGTGCTCTACCCCGAGGACTTCGACATGCAGGCGGAATTCGAGAAGAACGCATACAGAAACCTTGATCCTGCCACGCTGGAGATAATTAGCTCCATGTGGGAGGAACTTAAGATAAGCGGCGGCATGCCAACGCATGTGTATATCGTTGCGGCGGTGCTTGCCGTCGTGATAGCCGCTGTACTGATAGTAATGGCAGCGAGGCATAAAAAACGCAGTAAATGGTGGTAAGTTTGAAGAGTATATTTAAGTTCACATCACTTATATTATGTATACTTGCACTGATAACTGTATTTGCATTCGCTGAAAACGATGTCGATGCCGAACCTGGACCCATGATAAAAGCCAGCGGTTTTGCCGACCCGGAAGTACTGACCGATGCAAATTACAAGACCTATTCCACCGCCAAAGCCGGAAACTCCGTTGTTATAACCTATCCTGAAGGCATCGATTCCATATATATCGTCTACGATCAGCCGACGGAAAACACCTGGACGCTTACCGATACGGCAAGCGGAAAGAGCGTCACCTGCGGCGAAGAGCTTTTCCTGCACCAGTTCGAAGATCTTAAGGATATCTTCGGAAACGCGCCCGCGGAAGTCAGGCTGGAATTTGCCGAAGGTGACATACTTGCGGATATATACGCTTTTCACGGCGAACATCCCGACTGGGTGCAGATCTGGAGACCGAGCCTTGAAGAGGCCGACCTTCTGCTTCTTTCGACCCACGCCGACGACGAGCAGCTGTTCTTCGCAGGCCTTCTTCCCTACTACTGCATGGAACGAAAGCTCGATGTACAAGTCGTATATTTCATCCAGCACTTCCACAAGAAGCACATCGTCTTCAACCACGACCGCCAACACGAACTTCTGAATGGTCTGTGGCATGTCGGCGTACGCAACTATCCATACATCTCAGAGTTCCCAGATTCTTTCGGATCCGGCGACACTCCTGAAGAAGCCATGAAAGTGCTCATGAACAGCTTCAGATATTACGGGTACAAGTACGATGACTGCCAGCGCTTTGCGGTCGAAGTTATAAGGAAATTCAAACCGCTGGTAGTTGTGACTCACGATTTCAAGGGTGAATACGGCCACCCCGCCCACTGCCTCAACGCTGATGTCACTACCAAAGCCATAAAACTAGCCCAGGATCCGGCAAAATATCCCGAAAGCGCCGAAAAATACGGCACATGGGCTCCGCAAAAAGTATACATCCATCTTTATAACAAGAATCCCATCGTAATGGACTGGGATACGCCCTACGAAAGCATGGGCGGAAAGACGCCTTTTGAGATGACCCAGGAGGGCTTCGGATTTCACAAGAGCCAGCACGGATACTGGTTCTACCGCTGGATATACGGAAGATCCAACAGCCCCGTAAAGAAAGCCACGGATATAAAGACCTACTCGCCCTGCGATTACGGCCTGTATTACACCTCTGTCGGTGAAGACGTCGCCAAAAACGACATGATGGAGAACGTCTACACCTACAGCCAGAAGCGCGCAGACAGAGAAGCCGAGGAAGCCCGGAAAAAGGCGGAGGAAGAAGCCCGTAAGGAAGCAGAGAGGAAAGCCCGCGAGGAGGCTGAGCGCAAAGCCCGCGAGGAAGAAGAGCAGAGGCGCGCCGAAGAAGCCCGCATAGAAGCGGAAAACAGAACACGCAGGATCAGGCTCATACTTATAATAGCCGGCAGCGCAATACTTGCAGCGGCCGTCATTTTCCTCATAATAAGAGGCTCACAACGGCATAGACCAAGACATTAATTGTTTTTGTCAAACAAATTTCCAAAATAATTTTTATAGAATTCAAACAAATTACTTGACTAAAACCTGTTTCGGGTTTATAGTCTATTCAATTACGCAAAATGTTAGACCAAACGGAGGATCCAGCCATGAATACCATCAGGATCAGTGACATCACTCTCAGACAGAAAGCCGCGGACATACTTACTTTTAAGGAAAAGATCGAACTTGTCAAACTCCTTGACAGGCTTCAGACTGATGTGATCGAACTGGCCCCGATAAAAAA
>JAEEGL011155364.1_pt1 | contig 16355 bp, 10 predicted proteins | sample 9134231 | NCBI WGS metagenome assembly JAEEGL01 (sample SAMN16246548, study PRJNA631951) | gut metagenome | biome: gut microbiome; feature: rumen; material: fiber-attached | host: Bos | place: Iran: Karaj | collected 2018-10
CACTTCTTCAAACTGGTCAAACACAAATACAGGCGTCGTCGGCTCATCGTTCTTGTCATAAAAACGATGGCGGGCAAAATAATTCCAAAGATAGTCGATGGATTGCTCGTCTTTCTGCTCTGCTATGACATTGATGGTTTCTATCCTTTTTACAATGCGCCCGATGGCTTCGATTATCATTGTCTGATAACTCTTTGGATGCACGTCGTCCCTGATGCCGAGGCGGAGGCTGTCGGGAGAGTATTGCTCCTCCCTCAATTCAGGAAATACGCCGGCATTGAGCAGCGACGTCTTGCCGATGCCGCTCTTTCCGTAGAGCGTCACAAAGACGTTGCCCATGATGAGGCGCGCGAGGTCGTAGCTGTCGTCGTCACGTCCACAAAATTTGAGTTTATGCTCGGCTGTAGCCGGGTCTTCATAAGAGGCGAGTCCCGCCCAGGGGTTGTATATATTTTCGGCCATCTTTTACAAGTGTTCATTAATTGAATCAATTAGTTTGGAGAATCCCCCGCCTTCCATAAGGTTGATTTCTGATGCCTCTTGATTGACTATTGATTTATATACCTGATGATAATCCGCATTCAGGTCGTAGCCGTTGACAGCCAATGGAATGATGGTCTTGCCGTCATGCTGCTGCGCTAGGCGCCATTCCTTGTTGTAATAGTGGTTGATGGATTCGTTTTTGAGGTCTTCCGCTACGTTGGGGGATAGTACCGTAACCACCACCTTGGCTTCGATGATGGCGTCTGCGATGACACCTTCGTATTTGTCGCCGCCGAAAAGCCGCGCATTGTCGAGCCAAACGTCCATTTTCTTGTCGCATAGCTGGTAGAAAAGTTGGCAGGCGGTCAGCACGTCCTTGCTGCAATAGGAGATGAACACACCACCACGCTTACAACTGTCCTCAACCTGTTTGCGGAACGGTGCGTCTTCGCTGTCGTCGGTGAGTGTTTTGGAGATGTTGCTGATGAATGACGTAGCGTCGCCAAGGATGCTGTTGTCAGTGCTGTCGAGGGACAGAAGGTGTTCATTGATGGACTCAATTAGTCTGGTGAATCCCTCTCCATCCGTAAGGTCTATTCCTGAAGCCTTTTGGTTGACGATTTTTTTATAGATCTGATGATAATCAGCTTTCAGGTCATAACCGTTGACAGCCAACGGTATGATAACTTTGTCATCAAACTGCTGCGCCATACGCCATTCCTTGTTGTAATAATTGCTGGTGGAGTCGGTTTTGAGGTCTTCCGCCACATTTGGGGATAGTACCGTTACTACCACCTTGGCTTCGCTGATGGCGTCGGCGATGTCACCTTCATATTTGTCGCCGCCGAAGATTCGCGCATTGTCGAGCCAGACGTCCATTTTTTTGTCGCAGAGTTGGTAAAAAAGTTGACAGGCGGTCAGCGCATCCTTGCTGCAATACGAAATAAACACGCCGCCACGCCTGCGGCTGTCCTCTATCTGCTTGCGGAAAGGCGCGTCCTCGCTGTCTTCGGTGAGTGTCTTTGTGATGTTGGTGATGAACGACGTTGCGTCGCCGAGGATACAGATGTCGGTACGGTTGAGAAACTGTAAAAGTTTGCCATCCGTCTTGTCATCCTTGTCAATAGGAAACGCCACTTCGCCTCTGCCGTCATAATTGTTTTCCTCGCTGCTCTTGGTGACACCTGTCAGTACATACCAAAAGAAATGGAAGTACCAATTGTCGTACTTGCAGCCCAAGGCAAGAAGCCGTTTGCTGCGGATAAACTCGAGCATTTCGTTGTTGGCTTCCACGTCCATGCGCATCCATTTTTCGATGAGGAGGATGGCATCAGAGTCGGTCTTGATGTATTTTTTTGCGAGGTCGTCCACATCCAATTTGCCAAATACATATATCAATGTGGGCTGGTTGTATTTTTTACCTCGGCGGCAGTTTTTTAATGTCTTTTGGAGTTCGTCAACGGTTTCCTTGTCGTAAATATTGACAACTCGGAGGTTTTTGCCCCACACCTTCTTCATAGCCGCTTCTACGTATTCGTCTGTTGTGGTGGTCAATACTGTCGAGAATAGGCGAGTCTTCAGCAGGTCCATCAATTCTTTGGAGACGTCTGAGGCGCGGAATTGGATTTCTTCGTCCTCAATCAGCCGCCGCACTGGGTTGATGCGTTCGTTTTTGTCGATGGCGATGTCGTGGTAGCTCTCGTACTGCATGTTGGAATTTTCGTTCACCATCCGCAGAAGGTATTGGTGGACGTCCCTCGTGGGCTCTATCTTGGGGTCAAGTATGTTTTCGTTACCAATGACGAGGGCATACTTGTCGTTAAGCACGTCCTTGATAAACTTCTTAGTGTTGAACTTCCTGCTCATAATTTCAGTTGAGATTAGATGCAGCAAAGGTAAGTTTTATTTTGGTTTTGTGCAAATTTTTCGGTGTTTTCATTTTGTCGCCTGCGAAGCGACATCCGCCGCCCAAAGCCGCTGTATATTTGCAATCGAAAACAGACAACATTTTCGGTAACCATTAAAAACTTTAATATCATGGCAACAACAGGAAACAACGCACAGGACAAGGCTCAGAACAACAACGGCATCACTGAACTCGTAATCATCATCGACAAGTCAGGCTCGATGTCGGGCTTGGAATCCGACACCATCGGCGGTTTCAATTCGATGCTCAACCAGCACAAGAAGGGCGACGGCGTTTGCAGGCTCACCACAATCTTCTTCGCTGACAATCACCAAATCATCCACGACCGCGTGGACATCTCCACGGTGAAACCCCTCACCGCCGCCGACTACATCCCCGGCGGATGCACCGCGCTCCTCGACACCGTGGGCAACGCCATCAACCACACCAAGGCTGTTCAAGCCGGAGCCACCGACGAAAGCCGCGCCAACAAGGTGGTGTTTGTAATCATCACCGACGGCTACGAAAACTCCTCCCGCGAGTACAACGCCCCGCAAATCAAGCAGATGATCACGCACCAACAGGACAAGGAGGGCTGGGACTTCATATTCCTCGGAGCCAACATCGACGCTGTGAAGACCGCTTCCTCTTACGGAATCAATGCCCAGATGTCAGCCAACATTACTGCCGATTCGGAAGGATTGAGGTCGTCGTATCATTTTATGGAAAGGGCTGTGAGCCGCGCACGCAGCAGCGCAAAAAAAGCCGCGAAGTGCGAGCGATTCGCAGCCGCGCCCTCGCTGCTTGCTGACGCATCATTCTTGGAGGACTTGAAGACTTTGAAGGAATCGATGGAGCGCAACAATTAATTTTTGTGGGTGATTTTGCCAAATGTAGCATTTTTTGTAATTTTGCGCCCTGAATTCATCAAGGTTAAAACGTTATCAGAAAATGTCCTCACAGGCAAAGTCGCCTACCGAATTAGGCACTGCAAACATAGGGCGGCTGCTCATCAGTTACGCGCTGCCCGCGATAGCCGCACAGATGGCGGCAAGCATCTACAACGTAGTTGACAGCATCTTCATCGGGCGTGGTGTGGAGCCTATGGCACTTGCCGGGCTTGGCATCACGCTTCCTCTTATGAACATGGCGGCGGCGTTTGGTGCGCTCGTGGGAGCGGGCGGCGCGGCGTTGCTCAGCATCAAGCTCGGACAGAAAGACCACCGTGCGGCAAGCCTCGTGCTTGGCAACGTGGTGATTCTCAATGTGGTGATTGGTCTTTCGGTGATGCTGTTCGGACTTGTGTTCATGGACAAGATATTGTATATTTTTGGAGCGAGCGACGAGTCGCTGCCATACGCCAAAGATTTTATGCAGGTGATTCTCATCGGCAACGTCATCACGCACATGTATTTTGGATTGAGCTGTTTGGTGAGGAGCTGCGGATTTCCCAAGAAGGCTATGGCTATAACGATGATGTCGGTGGCGGTCAACGTGGTGCTCGCGCCGCTGTTTATCTTTGTTTTCAAATGGGGCATTGCGGGCGCGGCGTGGGCTACGGTTATCAGCCAATTGTCGGCGTTGACGGTGCTGCTCATCCATTTTGCCGACAAGAAAAAATACATCCACTTCGAGCGCGAAATTTTCCATCTCGACTGGGGCATCATCAAGGGCATCATTTCCGTTGGCATGAGTCCGTTCATGATGAACATCTGCGCCTGTCTTGTGGTCATCATCATCAACAATCAGCTTTATACTCACGGCGGCGACTACGCCATCGGCGCGTATGGCATCGTCAACAAAGTTTTGATGCTCTTTGCGATGCTTGTGCTCGGACTCAATCAGGGCATGCAGCCGATAGCGGGTTACAACTACGGAGCGCAGCAGTACGACCGCGTGAAGGAAGTCCTCAAAAAGACCATCATGTATGCAACGGTGGTGATGTGCGTGGCGTTTGCGGTGTGCGAAATTTTCCCGCAGCTGATATGCGCCATCTTCACCGACGATGATGAGATGACTCGGATTTCGTCGTCGGCGATGCGCATAATGATTGCAACTTTTCCAATAGTGGGATTTCAGATGGTGACATCCAATTTTTTCCAGTCGATAGGCCGTGCGGGTATTGCGGTGATACTTTCCACGACGCGGCAGTTGCTATTCCTGATACCGTCGCTGCTGCTTTTGCCCAGATTTTTCGGTCTCAACGGCGTATGGATGTCGATGCCCGTGTCAGATACCCTCAGTACTATTGTAACGGCAATTTTCCTTGTAAGGGAATACAAGAGGATAGGGATTTCGTAGAAAGCAAAATCTCAGTCTTGATTTGCCCCAAAAATAAAACCCGCCGTAGATAAAAACATCTGCGGCGGGAATTTATTTATTGTTTACTTACAACAGAGGTCGATACAACTACCAGCCCGGGTTCTGCTTGAGGGCGGGGTTGAGGTCGATTACCTGCTGTGGGAAGGGGAGGAGTTCGTTCTTGCCTTCCTTGAAGCCTGCACCTGCGTTCTTGTAAATGTCAGACTGGCTGTCTTTTACGAGAACTGCCTCGTGCTTGTTGCTCTGGCCAAGACGGAGTTTGTCGTCGAGGTTCCATACCTCGTGATCCTGGGTCTTGAGGGTTTCAAACTTTTTCCAGCGGATGAGGTCCACAGCACGGCAGCCGTCCTGGAACATCTCAAACCATTTTTCGTTCTGAACCTCTGCGAGGGAGAGCGAAGAAGAAACGTGTTTGGACTTTGCACGATTCTGAACCTCTTTCAAGGCGTCCAGGCCGTCGCCGGAAGTTTCGCCAAGTTGTGCGCAAGCCTCTGCGTACATGAGGAGCACCTCGGCGTAGCGCATGATGGTGAAGTTGAAGTTGAAAGTGCCGCACCAGTTTTGGTTCAGGTTGTCGCCGGGCTCGTGCATGACGGTCTTCCAGCAGAAGTAGCCGGGGTTGCCGTAGTATTCCTGCTTGACGCCACGCTCTGGGTCGGTCTCCTTGGCTGCGGTCTTTCCGGGTGCGTAGTTGTCGCCGTCGGATGCCCAGGCGAGGTTGTAGAGCATTTCGTCGTAGGAGATGATCCAAGCCTTGCGGCGGGCGGATTCCATGCCGTCGTTGGCAACGAGAGCCTCTGCAAATTCCTTGCTGGGATTTACCCAACCCCAGCCATCGTTGTTGAGGTTGCACTTGCCAGGCTGGAGGGGTTTCAAGAACTCAAAACGCCAGTTGAAAGTGTAGGGGAAGTTGCCAATCTGACGGTTGCCAAGGCTGGTGGTGCCATCGCTCTGAAGATTGAACTCAAATACGATTTCGGAACTGCCTTTGCCGTTGTTGTGACCAATCTTGGACATGTCCTCGGGGGGGACGAGTTTGTACTTCTTCGACTTGATTACTTCGCCGAGGGCAGCCTTTGCGCCGGCATAGTCGCCCTTCCAAAGGAGTGCCTTGCCTTTTACGGCGTTGGCAAAGCCCTTTGTAATCTTCACTGCGCCATCGTAGTCGTCGATGCCTTTGCGCTCGTCGAGGTATGGGAGCGCTTCGTCAATTTGCTTTGCCACCCATTCCATGACTTCTGCCTGGGATGCTGCGTTTGCTGGCCTGTCGGCGGCGGAGAGTACGTTCTCCACAATAGGAGGAGTACCCCAGTAGATGCCGAGCATCATGTGGTCGAATGCACGCATTACGCGGGCCTCGGCGATGCAGCGCTTCATTGTTGCCGACTGGTTGCTTGCATACTTCTCAAAGTTGTTGATTAGGAGGTTGCACTTGTGGATTGAGCGGAAGAAGGCGGTGTATCCAGCCAGCACAACCGAGTTGGAGGTGGTGTAGCGGAAGTCGTGGTATTCGCGTTCTGGACCGCAGTCGCCAGTACCCGAACCAGCCAGGAAGATGTCGTCGCCCATGAAGTTGATGAGGGCGAGATATGGGCTGTAGTTCCAGCCGGTAACGTCGCCCATGAAGGCGAAGTTGTCGTAGGTGTCCGCATATACGGTCACCAGAGCGGACTCGGCATCCGCGTCATCGTTGTAGAACTCCTCCATCGGAGTAACGCCTTTCTGCGGGATGTCCAGTTTGTCCTCGTCGCAGGCGGTGGTCGTCATCATTCCAGCCACAGCCGCAAGCAACAATATATAATTATGCTTTTTCATAAGATGATTCAATTTTTATATGGTTAGAATGTGATGTTGACGCCGAATACAACCTGCTTTGCGGTCGGGTATGTGCCGAAGTCGAAGCCAAGCTGATTGTTGGAGTTGGCGGAGGCGGTTTCGGGATCAAGACCGATGTACTTGGTGATGGTGAAGAAGTTTTCGAGCGATGCGAATACGCGCATGTTGCTGATGAACGCCTTCTTGCTGATGGCTGCGGGCAACGTGTAGCCGAGTTGGATCTGCTTGAACTTGAAGTATGCGCCGTTGAATACAGTCATGTCGGTGGAGAATGCGTCCTGCGTCCAGTTGGCGGGGCTTACCGACGGGAACTTGTCGCCGGCGTTCTCGTAGAACCAGGCGTAGTTGTTGCAGTAAGGACGGTCGGGACGCCAGGCGGCGGGAACAATCTTGTTGCCGGCGACGCCTGTGCCGAAGATGAGGAGGTCGAAGCCCTTGTAGTCAACATTGATGGTGAAGCCGTAGGTTACTTTGGGAAGTCCGTTGCCGATGTTGGTCATCTCCTCGGGGTTGGGGGTGGTGGTGGCGGTGCCGTCGGCATGCTTGTAGAGGATTGCGCCGTCGGCGTCGAGGCCTGCGGTCTCATAGCCGTGGAAGTACCAGAGGGGTTCGCCCTGCTTGCAACGTGTGGAAATGCCGGAACCCTGGATGCCCGAACCTGCGATGTAGTCAACCCTGTCGGTGAGGTATGTCATCTCGTTCTTGAGGGTGGCGAGGTTGGCGGTAACGGAGTAATGGAGTTCCTTGCCAATCTTGTCCTTCCAGCCGAGTTCGATTTCAAGACCCTTGTTTTCTACGTCGCCGGCGTTGAGGACTGTGGTGCCGATACCGGTTTCGATGGTTGGCTTGACGGTTACGAGGAGGCCTTCTGTGGTCTTCTTGTACCAGTCGATGGCGAGGGAGAGCCTGCTGTTGAGGAAACGTGCGTCGAGACCGAAGTCAATCTGCTTGGATTCCTCCCATACGAGGTCTGGGTTGGGCATGCCGTTGGGCACGGAGCCGCGAACCATCGTGGTGGTGTTGCCGGTCTGGTACCACATGTCGTTCATCTTCATCGACACGGCGTAGGGATAGTTGTTGAGGACGTTGATGTTGCCGTTCTTACCCCAGGAACCACGGAGTTTCAAGAAAGAGAGAATGTCTGTGGAGATGTTGTCCTTGATGAAGGATTCGTTGCTGGCGGTCCAGCCTGCGGAGAATGACGGGAACTTGCCCCAGCGGGATTCTTTGGGAAGTTTGGAGGAGTCGAATGCGTCGGCGCGGATGTTGAACTGTACGCTGTACCTATTGTCGAATGCGTAGGTGAGACGTCCGAAGTAAGACATGTTCCTTGAAAGTCCGGGTGCATGACCGGCGGTCTTCTTTACGTCGTCCAATACGTAGTCCATGTAGAAATAGTTGTCGGTAGTGCCCTTGAAAATGTTCTGTCCGTTGACACCCTTGGCCTCCACCCACTCGTTGTCGGAGGAAGTCTCCTGCCAGGACATGCCCGCCATTGCGCCTACCGCATGCTTTTCGGCGAAGGTCTTGTTGTAGTTGATGAAGTTTTCCCACTGGTAGTAGTAGCCGGTGTTGTTGTCTTCCCTGAGACGGTAGTCGGATTTAGCCACGAAGGAGTTGGCGTAGAACGGGAACTCAAACTGGCGGGAGTGGCTGCTGTTGATTCTGTATCCGAAACGCGAGGTGAATACGAAACCGTCGATGGGGGCGAAGTTCAGGTATGCAGAACCGCGAACATTGATGCCGTGGCTCGGATTGTCTTCTGCGTCGCGCCTGATGAGCGGGTTGCCCGACTGTGTGTTGCCTGAGATGGGCGACATGAGGTAATACTTGCCGTCTTCGTTTTGGAGGAGTTTGCTGCCGTCTTTGAGGGCTTGTTTCTGCTCGTCGGAGAGTTTGTCTTCGCTTTCGGCGTAGGGTCCGAAGAGCGGGTCGGACGTGATGGCGCCAAGGAGCGCGGAGCCGTTGTCAGACTGCTGCGAAACCGCCTTTGTCTCCCACTTCTCGAAAGAGTTGTTGGTGCCGATGGTGAGCCACTTTTTGATTTTGTAGTCGCCGTTCACCTGAAGCGAAAGCCTCTTGTAGGTGTCCTTGTTGCCGGTGAAGATACCGTTGGTCTTTACGTGGTTGAGGGCCAGAAAGTAAGAGCCACGGTCGTTGCCGCCCTGGAATCCCACGGTGTGACGGGAGTTCCATGTGGGTTCAAAGAGTTCGTCCTGCCATTTGTATTCGTCAGTGCCGTTGTAGCCGTATTTGGTTTTGAGTTCGTTTGCCGACGCTACAAAGCCGATTTTAACGAGGAAGTCGATGTACTGGTCCCTGTCGAGCACGTCAACATCGCGGCTGAGCGAACTGAGAGACCACTGTCCGTTGTAGAAAATCTGTCCGTCCTTCGACTTGCCGCCGCCCTTGGTGGTGATGAGCACAACGCCGTTGCCTGCCTCTGCGCCGTAGATGGCGGCGGAAGCGGCGTCCTTGAGAATCTCCATGGATTCAATCATTTCGGGGTCGAGGTACTGGATGTTGTCAACCTTCAAGCCATCGACGATGAGCAACGGGCCGAGGTTGCCGGAGTTGGAAGACATGCCACGCACACGGATTTCTGCGCCTTTGCCCGGTGCGCCGGAGTTGGTGAGCACCTGAACGCCGGCTGCCTTGCCTTGGAGGGCTGCTGCGGCGTCGGAGGTGGAGCGGTTTTTGAGGTCGGCGTCGTTCACCGATGCCACCGAGCCGGTGAGGTCGCTCTTGCGCTGCGTACCGTAGCCGATTACCACCACCTGCTCGATTTCCTTGTCGTCGGATTCAAGCACTACGGGCGGTATCGTGGTGCGTCCGTTGACGTTCTCCACATGGTTGGTGAAGCCGATGTAGGAGAAGGTGAGCGTTGCGTCGGACGGCACACTGAGTGAGTATTTGCCGTCCAGGTCTGTGATTGTGCCGTTGGTGGTGCCCGTCTGGACGACATTGACACCCGGCAGGGGTTCGTTGTTTGAGTCGAGCACGGTGCCAGATACAGAAATGCTCTGCGCGCTCAACGCAAACGGGATCATCAAGATGAATAATCCCAACATAAGTATTCTTCTCATAAATAAAGAAATTTAGTTAAATTTAGTAAATATAAATCAATTGGTAATATTCTTAATTCTTTTTCTTATTGTGCAGCATATTTTCTATAAATCCTTTTTACTCAACAAAGTTATATTAAAATTTCAACACTTTCAAGGGCAATGTTTCTTTTTTATGACTTTATTTTGTTTTAATGATGCTAAACGTTTGATAATCAAAGTGAAAATAATATATTTTTTTTTGATATTTTTTAGGAATTTATGTCGCTTTTGTAAAGTATAGTTTTAATTTTATTGTTATATTTAGTAAAGTTAACTTTATATAAACGGCGATTTTTACGCAGATGTTAAATTAATGTAAATTTAACAATCATTTTTTTATGACGCACTTTATTATTATTTTTGCACCGTAATTAAATACTAACAACAAATCATATCATGAAATTCAGAAACATGTTGTCAACGTTGTTGCTGCTTGCTATTGTGGCATCAACGGCGCGAGCCGACGAGGGTATGTGGCTGCTCAACCTCATCGGAAAGAATTACAAACAGATGAAGGCGCAGGGCTTCCGCCTGAAGCCGGAGGACGTGTACAGCGTCAATAAGTCGTCCCTGAAGGATGCGGTGGTGGTTTTTGGCGGCTATTGCACGGGCGAGATTGTATCGGCCCAGGGATTGTTATTCACCAACCACCACTGCGGCTACCAGAGCATTCAGCAGCACAGCACCGTCGCCCACGATTACCTGAAAGATGGTTTCTGGGCGCAGTCATTCGCCGAGGAGATTCCCACGCCGGGGCTCTACGTGAGCATTTTGCAGGAGATTGCCGACGTTACCGACGCGGTGTTGGACGGCACCGACTTCGACAAGGAGAAGATTGAAGCCAACATCGAAAAAATCACCGAAGAATACAAGAAGAAGTACTCGTCGAAATTTCACAGGATTGAGATAAAGCCTTTCTTCGAGGGCAACGCCTACTATCTTTCGGCGTATGTCGACTACAAGGACGTGCGCCTGGTGGGCACTCCGCCCGATGCCATCGGCAAGTTTGGCGGCGACACCGACAACTGGATGTGGCCCCGCCATACCTGCGACTTCTCGGTGTTTCGCGTGTATGTGGATAAGGACGGCAACCCCGCCGAGTACGACGCTTCCAACGTCCCCCTCAAACCCAAGCACCACCTGCCCGTCAGCCTCAAAGGTTACAAGAAGGGCGATTTCGCGATGGTGATGGGTTTCCCCGGCACCACGCAGAGGTACTCCACGAGTTATGAGATTGCCAACAACATGCTTGAAAACGACGCCCGCGCCAAAGTCCGTGGCATCCGTCAGGACGTGCTTCACGCCGACATGGAGGCGAGCGACGAAATCCGCATCAAGTACGCCACCAAGTACTCCCACTCGTCCAACTATTGGAAAAACGCCATCGAGTCAAACAAATCCCTGAAAGCCCTCAACATCGTGGGCGAAAAGCAGCAGAACGAGAAGGCTTTTGAGAATTGGTATCGCGCCGATTCCAAGCGTCAGAGCGAGTACAAGGACGCGCTTTCGCAAATCAAGCAGGCTTGTGAGGCAGGGCGCGACAATACTATTGTCCTGACGTATGTCAACGAGTGTTTCTTCAACGGAATGGAACTCCTGATCCACGGCTACCATATCCTCAATTACATCATCGACCCCGAAGATCAGACCAAGGACGAGTTCATCAAGGAGATGCACGACTTTTATAAGGATTACAGCTGCGAGACCGACTACAAGTCGTCGCTTGCAATGGCAAAACTCTATTTGGAAGACGTCAAGGCAGACTATCATCCGAGTTTCTTGAAGGAGATGCCCGCCGATTCCGCCATTGATTATATGTTCTCCTCGCAGTTTGTGACCAAGGAAGGCTTCGACAAGTTCATTGAGAACCCCACCCGCGAGGCTTTGCTCACCGACCCGGTAGTCAGCAATTTCCTGGCTGTCCTCGAGGTCTATCGCGGTCTTATGACAGAAAGCCGCAACAACGACGAGACCCTCACCAAAGCCCGCCGTATATATACTAAAGGTGTCAACGAGATGAACGCTGGCGCCAATCCTTATCCCGACGCCAATTTCACCGAAAGGCTCACATACGGCACTGTTCAGGATTACAAGCCCAAGGACGGCGTGTCGATGGATTATTTCACCACCACCGACGGCGTGCTCCAGAAGGAAATCCCCGGCGACTACGAGTTTGACGTGCCGGCCAAGTTGAAGACGCTCTTGCTCAACAAGGATTTCGGACGTTACGCCGACAAGGACGGCTCGCTCCACGCTTGTTTCATCACCGACAACGACATCACCGGCGGCAATTCCGGCAGCCCGGTAATCGACGGCAGAGGCAACCTCATCGGACTCGCCTTTGACGGCAACTCTGAGGCGATGTGCGGCGACTGGTATTTTAATACAAAACTCCAACGCTGTATCAACGTTGACATCCGCTACGTCCTCTTCATCATTGAAAAATACGGCAACTGCCACAGGCTCATCAACGAATTGACGTTTGCAAAATAAATTGACCATTGACAGTTGACAATCGAAACATAATAACAGCCGCAGTCCCCCAACAGGTTTGCGGCTTTTTCATATATTGTTCATAATCATACAACTTTTGTGGTAGAAAACGGCAGCAACGAAATTCAAATCTCTGACACCAACGGTCGCATACTTAAGACAATCAAAGCCGACAGCGACCGCACTGAAATCCCGATGCCCAATGCTGGTGTTTACGTCGTAAAGACCGCCGCCAAGTCGCAAAAGGTAACGATCAGATAATTGACAATTGACAGTTGACAATTGAAACATAAAAAAAAGCCGCAGTCCCCAACAGGTCTGCGGCTTTTTTAATTATCATTCATCATTCTCGTAGCCCCAACGGGGCGTTATCGCAAAGCCGTGTGCGTGAGCGCACGGAACACGGAACACGGAACACGGAACACGGAATGTGTGTGATTTTTTATTTCAATTCAATCGTTACAATGCTCATCGGCGGGAGTTTTACGGTGAGTTCGCCCTTCTTGGCGGTTGCGCCGGTGAAGGGGACTGCCTTGATGACGTTGGGGTTGTCGAATGAATTGTAGTCGGCGAAACTCTTGGAAGTGATTATCTCAGCCTTGCCTACCGTGGTGGCGTTGAGGGCAGAGAGGTCGAGAGTTACGGTGTTTTCCTTCTTGGAATCGACGTTGGTGACGGAGAGGTGATATACGCCGTCCTTCTTGGAGAGAGTTGCGCTGATGGCGTCGATGCTTTCGCCGTTGAAGGTGTATTTGGGCGAGTGGAACGACAGCGGGATGTACTTGGCGTTTTGGTGAACGGCGTACATCTTGAATACGTGGTAGGTAGGCGTGAGAATCATCTTGTCGCCTTTGGTCAATACCATTGATTGCAATACGTTGACTACCTGCGCGATGTTGCACATGCCGAGGCCGTATGCATATTTGTGGAAAATGTCGAATGTGGTGCTTGCCAAGAGTGCGTCGCGGAGGGTGTTTTGCTGATAGAGGTGTCCGGGGATAGTGCCTGGCTCTTGGTCAGTCCAGATGCCCCATTCGTCCACGTCGAGTTTTACACTCTTCTTGTATTTGGCTATGATGTCTAAGTGTTTGGGAATCATATCGCCCATCTTGTAGCCGTCGCGGATGACGCCAAAATAATGGTCTTCGCCAAAACCACGGTCGGGACCCTTGCTGCCGTTCCAATCACGGATGGGCAGTACGTAGTAGTGGAGCGAAATGTGATCCATGTGTTCGCCGGCATTTTTGAGCAGCACCTCAGTCCAGTTGTAGTCAAAATCGTTGCTGCCGGATGCCACGCGCACGGGGTTAGTGTGATTGTTGTAGAGGTAGGCGTAGCACGAATACTGGCGGAACACGTCGGCGTAATATTCGGGACGCATATTGCCGCCGCAGCCCCACGATTCGTTGCCGATGCCCATGAAGTCTATTTTGTAGGGTTTTTCACGACCGTTCTGCTTGCGGAGGTTTACATTGGGACAATCGTCTGTGCCGGTGATGTATTCGAGCCAATCGGTCATATCGCGTACCGAACCAGTTCCCACATTCACAGAGAGATAGGTCTTGCAGCCGAGACGTTCGCAGAGTGTGAAAAATTCGTCGGTGCCGAAAGAATTGTCCTCCATGGTGCCGCCCCAGAATACGTTTTTGATTTTGGGACGCTTGTTGGTGGGGCCAATGCCGTCTCTCCAGTGGTACGTGTCGGCGAAACATCCGCCTGGCCACCTGAGTACGGGGATTTGGAGGTCTTTCAGAGCGTTGAACACGTCGGTGCGGTAGCCGTCTTGGTTGGGGATGTTGCTGTTTTTGCCCACCCAGATGCCGTCGTAGATGCAGCGTCCGAGGTGCTCGGCAAACTGACCGTAGATTTCGGCGGGGATTTGGAATTCTTCTTGTCCGTCGGTCAGGAGTTTGGTCTGCGCCGACGACGACAGCGTGAGCGCGAGTGCTGCGCCAAGTAGTAGTTGTTTTTTCATTCTTTGTCGATAATTGATGTTACTATATATATAAGGTGTGCCGAATCCGAAAATTGAATCCGTTTGGTGCAAAGTTAATAATAATTTGCGAATTATTTGCATTTTGTCTGGTAATAGTTTATATTTGCGGTTATTGTTGTACACATTATATATAAGATATGGACAAGGACACATTGTATGAGAAGATAGGCGACTATATATTATATAAGTATGTCAAGGAATCAGACCCGCGCCGTCGTGTAAGTGGCGTCAGGCATCTAAAACAGTACTTTGAATCCAGCAGCAAGTGCTGTGTGGCATTGCAGGAAGGCTTTGATGAGGCTGTGCTCGACCGTTTGGAGGATTCTTTCGGGACGTTGCTCGTCAAGCACATCAGGGAAAAGGGCTTGGTAAACGCCGACGTCTATAAGGATGCCAACATCGACCGCCGCCTTTTTTCCAAGATAATCTCCAACGAAGGCTATTCGCCCACCAAGACCACGGTGCTCGCGTTGGCGATTGCATTGAAACTAAACCTCGACGAGACCACTTCCTTCCTCAAAAGCGCGGGCTACGCATTGTCACATTCGTCGAAGGCAGACCTCGTGGTGGAGTATTTCATCGGCGAATCCGACGGCAATTACAATATTGATATAGTCAACGACGCGCTCCAGCACTTCGGACAGCCCACGCTGGGCAGCAAATTGTGATTGTAAAACTTTTATAATCAACGGAGTACGGACGGAGCAAATTTTTTTTTTAAAAAAAGTTAAATTGTTTTGCGGAATAGAAAAAGATTTCGTATATTAGCATAGACAAATGAAAGAGGAAATCGACAGGTTCAGGGATTATCTGCTGCACGAAAGACGTTACAGTGCGCACACCGTGAAGGCGTACATCACCGACATGGATGCCTTCGCAGAGTTTTGCGAAGAAGTGTCGCCGCAGGTCAGCCTTGCCGACGTGGAGCCGAAGTGGGTGCGCAAGTGGGTGATGTCGCTCAAATCCGAGGGCCTCAGCGCCACGAGCATCAACCGCAAAATTTCCACCGTGCGCGGGTTTTACAAATGGATGCTCAAGAAGGACATGATACTCCGCAGCCCCGCGCAGGGGTTGAAAAACCTCCGCAAGCCGAGGCATCTGCCCGAGTTCGTGACGGAAGACAAGATGGCGGGCATACTTGACGACGATTCTTCATTCGCCGACACCAAGTGCGGCGAGCGCGACAGGCTCATTCTGGAACTGTTTTACGACACCGGCATCCGCGAAAGCGAGTTGATAGACCTAACATGCGGGGACGTCGACCTTGCGCGGCGCACTATTACGGTGCACGGCAAAGGCGGCAAGACGCGCATGGTGCCGATAAGCGAATCGCTCTGCCAACGTCTCGCCGCCATAATGACCGAGCCGGGCGAAAGCCTCTTCAAGACCGACAAAGGTTGCAAGATGTACCCGAGGCTCGTATATAGGATAGTGCACAAGTACCTCGAAAAAGCCAACGTGGGCTCGCAGAGCAGTCCGCACACGCTGAGGCACAGTTTCGCGACGGCTATGCTCAACAATGGCGCACCGATAGAGGCGATCAAGGAGCTCCTTGGGCACGCCAACCTGACGGCGACGCAGATATACACTCATACCACGTATGAAAAACTTAACAAGATTTACAAACAAGCTCATCCAAGGGCGTAAGACTAATTAATAACTAAACTAACAGGAGGACAATTTATGAATGTTACAATCGAAGCAATCCACTTCAATCCTTCTTCCGATCTCGAGGAGTTCATCCAGGAGAAGGTGAGCAAGCTCTCGCAGGTAGCGGACGACATCATCAAGGCGGAGGTTTTCCTCTCGCTGGAGCGTTCGCAGAGTGTCAACTACGACAGCAAGGTCGCAAAAGTGAGGATCGAAGTCCCTGGCGGAGCGATTTTTGCAGAGAAGCGGTCAAAGTCATTCGAGGAGTCAACTGACACAGCCTTAGAGGCTTTGCGTGTCCAGCTGCTCAAGCGAAAAGAGAGCCGCAGTAATTTTTAAAAAAAAATTGAAAAAAAGTTGCAAAAAAATTTGGTGGTTCCAAATATTGTATATAATTTTGTGTCGTCAAAAAACAAGGGGGTTCCCCTGATGACGACACAAAATTTTGACGAAGATCTTAGACAGATTACAAAACGTTCAAGCAATAAAATGCCGGCGTAGCTCAGTTGGCCAGAGCAGCTGATTTGTAATCAGCGGGTCGGGGGTTCGAATCCCTCCGCCG
>JAEEGL011174556.1_pt1 | contig 16355 bp, 2 predicted proteins | sample 9134231 | NCBI WGS metagenome assembly JAEEGL01 (sample SAMN16246548, study PRJNA631951) | gut metagenome | biome: gut microbiome; feature: rumen; material: fiber-attached | host: Bos | place: Iran: Karaj | collected 2018-10
ATGACTCGTATGGCATGTCTTGTCTCGTGTTTACACCTGAATCATACAATTACTGTTCGATATACGCAAGTAGCGAATACACCAACTTTGACCCATACGATCCGATAGATTATGATGGTTATAGAACGAGATCAAAGAACCAAATCCAACTCAACATCACCCCTATTCTTGACAATGAAATTGTGAATATGACCGTTGTTCCAGGAACCTATTATCTTGTAGCTTCCTCTACGAGTGATAGCTGGAGCCTTGATATCAATGCAGAAACCATGCCTTGTCCCAAGACAGCTTCGAATCCGACACCATATAACAATGCTACAAGCATTTCACCAACACTTACACAACTGAAATGGGATTTTGGCAAAGGAACCACGGAATATATGTTGAAGTTCGGAACTACTTCAGAATGTGAAATCACTTTGGTGGATTGGACTCGAGATTTGTGTAATGCCTATACCTTAATGGGTTTGAACAACAACACCCAATATTATTGGAAAGTGATAGAACGCAACGACGGCTGCCTTGAAGGTATTGAAAGTCAGACTTGGAAATTTACCACACGGCTTGATGGACCTTGGATTGAGGCAAATAACACATATTTGCATGTAGGCGATACGCTTCAATTAACATGGAATGCCCTCGCTGATACTTGTGTATATTCTTACAATATATACCAAAACGACATGCTGATAGGAAATTGCAGCACGAACTATTATAATATTACTGGTTTGAATTATAACCCGACCGATGGTTATACATATAAAGTGTCTGCCGTATATGAGGGTGGAGAATCGAGTTTCTATAATTCAATTAATGTGCGGGTTTCAGGATACGGTTCTATTAGTGGTCTAGTTTATGAACAAGATGGCATTACACCAATCCCCAATGCGAGTGTTATTTATAGCGGACGAGATGAATTTGATATTATGAGATCTTTCACCTTCGTTACCGATTCTGTCGGTTACTACAACGGGGATCTGTATGTGGGTACTTATCAAGGACAAGCCTCTTGTTCAGGGTATCAAAGTAAGGCATATCCTGGCACCATCTCCATTCTTTATAACACTTTAATGTCGGATATTGACTATGTTATGGATGAATCGTTTGCGCTCGTGGGTAATGTTTTTGCCCAATATTATCCCGATACTCTTGACCCCTCGAGCCCGTATGTAAAGGTATATTGGGATCAAAGGTCAAGTAATCTTGAAGATTTTGAAACAGGAGGTTTCACACAATTTGATTGGCAACTTGACCCTACTTATCCATGGCAAATTACTAGTAACAATCCATACGAAGGTGGTTTCTGCATGAAGAGTGGTAATTCTCATATTTCAAATTCCTCTTCATCAATGCAAGTTGTTTTTGATATTCCGTTTAATAGCCAAATCAGTTTTTTCTGCAAGATTTCTTCAGAGAGTTGTTGTGATTATGGCCGTTTTTATATTGATAACAACGAAATGGGGTATTGGAGAGGAACCGGTAATTGGGCTGAATACACTTATTCTGTCACAGCAGGTTCTCATACTTTCAAATGGGTTTATTCTAAAGACGGTAGTGTGGATTCTGGTGACGATTGCTTCTATGTGGATTATATCAGATTCTATGATGACGGAAGCCGTAACGAGGCCAGTAATCGCTCTTTCCAACATTATCGTGTATATCGTACTGATTGTTATAATAACGGACCATTTACTGAAGACAACACTGTATTGCTTGCGGATGAGTTTTCAGACACCTTATACATAGATGCGACTTGGGCGGATGTTGAAATGGGTGTATATAAATATGGTGTCAGTAAAGTGTACGAAGGAAACCGTGGAGAAGAGGGAGAGATTCCTATTAATCGAGATTTTGCTACGCTACTCGTTCACGATGGTATGACCACTAATAGCTACGTGCCTGTTTATGGATACTATTTGGTTGACTACAACAAAACAGAAATGGTGTATCCTGCTGCTGAACTGAACGCAATGGCTGGCGGTATCATCAATGGCATGACATTCTTTGCCGACAACACCTCTGTCAGCTGGAATGGAGTTAATTTCCAAGTCTTCATGCGCGAAGTGCCTGATGTTACCATTAGTGATTTCTTTGGACCAGGTACCGTGGTTTACGAAGGTGCTTTGAGCATCGTCAACAACGAAATGGTGGTGCCCTTCACCACTCCTTACCAATACAATGGAGGCAATCTGCTCGTTGGTGTGTATAACACCACGACTGGTAGCTATTCGTCTTGCTATTGGTATGGTGAGACAGTAGACAATGCCTCAATTCATGGGTACAGTTATAGTGGATTAGGCAACGTTTCTCCTGGTCAATGCAACTTCTTGCCCAAAACCAACTTTGACTACATTCCCGTTAATGGCATCCAAGGCGAACGTGAATCTAAAATCAGGTGGTCGAATGCAATGGACAAAGACATGTACCTTGCTAATGGGGTGAACATCACTGTAAGTCTGAATAGTGGTGATAGTCCCGAAGGCGTTTCGGTAACATTCACTAATCTGAACACAGGTGAGCAGCAAGCTCATCCTACAGATAACAATGTTGTTTTGGATGCTTCGGGCTATTATGCATGGAATAGTTTCCGCAAGGGTGATTACCAAATCCGTATTGCTAAAGAAGGGTATGAAACCGTTACCGAAGAAGTAGCCATTTGGGATGCCACAACCTTGAATTATATCCTTAATGAGGTTAATTATGGCGTGAATGATCTTTATGTCTCTCGCACAGGTTGGGCAGTATGGCACGACCATAACAACGGCCCGATTCCAGAATTGGCTGTTGACGGTTTTGCATACGACTTTGAAAACGGCAATATGGACGGAATGACCCTCATTGATGCTGATGGTGATGGTCATAACTGGAGGATAGCAAGTGGTTATCTTGGTGAAAGTTATGGGTATAACGGCTCAAGAGACTGCATACTTTCTATGAGTTTTGATTATGATTCATGGAATTATTATTACCCCGATAATTATATTGTATTTCCTTTAACAAGATTTACCACCAATTCTACTCTTGATTTCTATGCATGTAACCCTGAGAACAATGGTTATACAAACAATGTATATTTTGGAGTAGCAATATCATTTGGCAGTGATACCAATCCCAATGATTTTACTATGATTGAAAATTGGACATTGAGTTGCAATTTGTCAGGTGTATGGCAACACTTTTCCGTTGATTTAAGTGATTATGTTGGACAAATGGGATATATTGCGTTGGTTCACAACAACCAAGGGAACGGTCCTCGCAACAATTTGTATATTGATAATATTGAATTGACTAATAGTAGCAGAGGCGGGGTTGGCAATCGTCATTTTGAGAATTATCAAGTGATGCTTACGAATGCTGAAAATCAGAATATCTTCACAGGAAGTACATCAAATTGTTTCATCCAGTTGCCTACGGAAAACCTTATTGACGGTGAAACTTATCACTGCAAAGTGGCAGAAGTTTATAACACGGGCACAGGTGAGTGGATGGAAACGGATTGGGTGTACCAGTCGTGTGACCATTTTGAAAGTGTCAGCGAAATGAATTTTGAAATGAATAGTGAGAACAATGTAATCAGTTGGACTTATCCAGAAATAGAGAATAATACTGCAATCACATCTACTGCTTTTGCTTGTAGTTACGATTCGTATGACAATAACCCCACCAGCTGGATTAGTTATAGCATTGATAATCCGCAAGCAGTATGTGTGTTGAACAACAATATTCAAGTATATGGCGGCGACTATTGTGGTACCGATGGCTATGTCCATGCTACCAGCAATTCCGATTACAACAACAATTGGTACAAAATAGATCCTTATACAGGTATCATTGTTGAGCAAGGCCCAATGAGTATGTATTTCTATGACTGCGCTTGGGATTATTCCACAAATACCATGTTTGGCATTTACAGTGGCAATCTTTATTTATGGGATTTGGAGTATAACACTACTACAATTATTGGTAATATGGATGTAAATATGCGTGTATTGGCTTGCGATTTTGAAGGTCAGTTGTGGGGTATCAGTTATGATTATCCATCATATTTATACAAAATAGATAAGACGACAGGTTCTGTTACACAAATTGGTAGTACAGGAGTATATGGTTATTCAAGAATCCAATCTGGCGGATTTGACCATAATACGGGTAAACTATATTGGGCTTGTTCAGAAGGATTTATTGCAGAAATCAATCTGGAAACAGGACATGCAACCATTATAGCAAATAATACAGGTTATCAATCTTCATGGTGCATTCCTTATACTGGAGAGCTATCGTCACCATCAAGCATTCTTGGTGCTGTTATTTATCGCGATGATGAATTTGCTGGTCTCACCTATGGCAACAGTTTCACTGATACTGTAGCTACAGGAAACCATGAATATAGTGTTCGTGCGGTTTATAACGGAACAACTCGTGAGCCTTATTGGAACACCTATTTTACAATGAGTTGCCCAAATATTGTTGGCGGAGAGGTTTATTCTGTGACAACCACTGCCAATCCAACCGCAGGTGGCACAGTTACTGGTGCTGGCAACTACATCAATGGATTGTCATGCACATTGACGGCCTCAGCCAACCCAGGTTACATCTTTACCAATTGGACGGAAAATGGCGAGGTGGTTTCCAACTGCCCAGAATACACTTTTGTGGTCAGAGGCAATCACACTATTGTTGGCAATTTCATTGAGTACAATCAGCATTGGTCGGTTGTCAATAATCCGACATATTCTGATATGTCCATCATCGGTGTTCTTCAATTCAATGGTGTTGAACAGGCAGCGGATTATTATGAGGTGGGTGCCTTCTGCAATGGAGAGTGCCGTGGAACACAGGTCTTGACCTACAATCCTCAAATCCATAGATCCATATTATCCATGACTGTCCGTGGCAGTAACAACGATAGGCTCACTTTCAAAGTTTATGACCACCTGCAAGGTGAAGAGATTGATTTGATTTGCATGAACGAATTGACATTTGCTATGAATACAGTTGTAGGATCGTTCGCATCGCCTTATCCCATCAATTTCGGTATCATGCAGTCCACAGCTATGGAAGAAGGTTGGAATTGGTATTCCACCTATATTGAGCAGGAGGACATTGATGGCTTGAGAATGCTTGAAAACAGCCTTGGTTCAGAAGGTGTTATGATTAAGTCACAGGATGACGGTTTTGTGATTAATTACCAGAATATCTGGTCGGGCTCACTCAATAGCATTCACAACGAACAGATGTATATGATTAACGCCAACGGACCTACCATGGCCAATATTGTAGGTAACAAAGTCAATGGGGCAAATCATCCTATCACGCTGTATCCGGGCTGGACTTGGATAGGCAATCCATACGAAATCTCCATCGGCTTCCAAGATGCCTTGGCTGGTTTCACACCATCGAATGGCGACATTATGAAATCGCAGCAGTCATTCTCATCCTATTTGGATGGTATGGGTTGGTATGGCTCGTTCAATACACTTGATCCGGGCATGGGCTTCATGTACTACTCAAACAAGAATACGGCATCCACTTTGAATTATGCCGAGTCTTCGAATCGCAATGAGCGGATTCCAAACATTACAGCTGAAAACAATCATTGGGTTCCCAATGCTTTTGAATATCCTTATAACATGAATATGATGGCTGTTGTGATGCTTGACGATAGGGAAATCACGAATGACCAATACGAACTTGCCGCCTTCGCCAATGGCAAGTGCATCGGTAGCAGCAGGTTACTGTACAATGAAGGCATGAACCGTTACATGGCATATCTGACCATCTATGGTGAAGAATCCGTTAACATTCAATTTGGCCTTTATGATGTTGCATCTGGTACGGAATACTATTCAGCTATTGAGACGCTGTCATTTGAGATTAATTCCATCATTGGTAGCATGGCTGAACCATTTGTCGTTCATTTTGATGGTACAACTGGTATGAATCAAAATCTTGAATCGTCTGTCTTCCTCTATCCTAATCCTGTTTCCAGAGGTGAAAAGTGTAGTATAGGAATGCTTGTTAATGGTATGGAGAAGGCTACGATAGAAGTTGTTGATGCATTAGGTTCTGTGATTTCCGTTGAAACTGTCCATCAACAGCCGATCAGCATTACCGCACCCAGGACGGCTGGTGTTTACACGGTCAGAATTACCATCGAAGGACAAGGTTCATATTGCCGTAAACTTGTTGTGAAGTAATTTGGATAACAGGGGTCGGCTTTCTGGCCGACCCCACAAATCTTACGAAAAATGAAAAAACTGTATTCAATACTGACAATAATCTTTGCCATTGCGCTTCAAGCCAATGCGCAAACCGCTGTTGAGAAGCATTGGACATGCAATCCACACCAGTTTCCCAACAATATGACCATCGTTGGCATGGTTCAACTCGATGATGAAGAATTGCTCACTGAAACCATGGAAATCGGTGCTTTTCACGGAGAGGAGTGCCGTGGAAGCGAAATCCTGCGGTATTATCCCAATGTGGACCGTTATTTGGTTTTCCTTACCGTTTACGGTACGCTCAATGATGAGATCCTTTTCAGAATGTATGACCACACCACGGAAGCGGAAGTGACGGCAGAAGCCGCAAGGATTGCCTTTGTTGACAATGCCATCATGGGCAATCCTGGAGAACCATACATTTTTGACTTCAGTTCAGAGGTGACATGGTATAATATACAAGCCAATGCTTTACCAGAATTTGGCGGAACTGTGATAGGTGCCGGTTCTTATCAATATGGTCGTACCTGTACCTTGACAGCCGAAGCTAATGATGGTTTTCAATTCAACTATTGGTTAAAAGATGGCAACCAAGTTTCCACCAATCCAATTTATAGTTTTATGGTAACTGAAGATGCTTCCTATTCCGCTTGTTTCCGCGAACAATATTCTTTCATCCCACATTGGCAGTCCAATGCCCACCAATATGAGAACAACATGACTATGATTGGTTTGGTTCAAGTGGATGGTGTAGAATTGCTTTCTGAAATCTATGAAATCGGCGCGTTTTGCGGCAATGAATGTAGAGGCAACGCCTTTTTGCAATATCAACCGTTATTCGATAGGTATTTGGTCTATATGACAGTGAGCGGCCAAGAGGGTGACAAAATCAAGTTCAGGCTTTACAACCATCAGCAGAACCAACTAGTGGATAAAATCACGGCATCCATCCGTTTTGAGTCAAACACCCACCATGGCACTCCCGATGACCCATACATTTATTATTTTACCGATTATTTGACCGTTACCACGGATATCAATCCGAAAATCAATTACAACTGTGGTTACGCTACAGGAGGTGGGCAATTCTTTCCTGACGATTCTTGTACATTGGTGGCCACACCATACGAAAACTATGTCTTTATGTACTGGACCGAGAACGGACAAATCATTTCAAACGAGGCGGAATATTCCTTTGAAGTCACAAGAAGCATGGATTTGGTAGCCAACTTCAGCGCCTATCTGCCCGAACTTCATGTCACTTCAGTGTCCCATTCCGACTTTATGGGTGGACAAACGGCATCCGTTTCATGGACTGTCCAAAACGATGGCATTCATGCCACGCCTGTAGGTGCGGTATGGTATGATAGGGTGTATTTTTCTCTTGAAAACGAGATTTCATCCAGTGCAAATGGGTTGACATTATTAGGCGAATTCCCCAACCTTGCAGCATTGGAGCCAGGTGAATACTACACACAAACCAAGACCTTTACACTCCCACTCCGAATAAGTGGACCGTATTATTTGTTTGTCATTACCGATTCACAACTTGCATACAACATTGAATGGGAAAATGGCACTATGGAACTACCCTATACCCCACCACCGTTCATTGTTGCCCAAGGTTATCCGAATCGTGTTTTTGAAATGTCGGAGTTTGTGCGCGGCAGTGGGCAGCAAAACACTTACTATCACGACAACTTCTTTTATGATCAAGTGGACATTGCCGTGCCACCCTTGCCTGACTTACAAGTGACTAATATCCTTGCCCCAACAGATTTCTATTCGGGAACGAATATTTCTGTTTCGGCCACGATTTCCAACTTGGGTGAAAACCGTACACAAGTCAGTTCATGGACTGATTATTTATTCGTTTCTGACACTTCGGTTTATATTCCGTCAAGATGCACTTTTATTGATTCAAAATATCATAATGGCTATCTTTATCCAGATAGTACCTACCAGCAGGTTTTCTATGGCAGGGTTCCTGTCACCATGTTTGGTGAGGCATATTTCTTTGTTTACACGGATTATTACCAACAGAACTATGAGCACATTATGAACAACAATAATGTCGCACATTCCAACCCAGTAAACATCATCTTGACTCCACCTGCCGACCTTGTACCTGTTATCAATAGTTATCCGCAAACGGTGAGTACGGGAACCTTGTTCCCTATTTCTTTTACTGTCCACAACCAGGGTGCTGGCAATCCGAACAATTATTATTGGAGCGATGGAGTGTATCTGTCAAGCAGTCCTAATGGATTGGGAGAGAATGCAGTCAAATTGACCGATTTCTATCATTACAATGGCTTGGCACCTAATGCAGAGTACACGAAAACCGAAAACATCACCTTGCCTTCATCATTGCAAAGCGGCACCTATTATTTATATGTGGTTGCCGATTGCTATAACAATGTTTTTGAATACATATATGAAGACAATAACATTGTGAGAGGTGCGACCCAAGTTACGGTGTCCAAGCCTGATTTGCTAATCGAAGAAATCATTGTCCCCGACACTTTGACCGCAGGCTATCCTTTCACCATCAGTTATGTGTTGAAAAACGCTGGTGAAGGTACTATTGAAAACTGGAATATACGTGATAAAATCAGCGTTTCAGTTCATGAAAACCTGTCGTACCAAACTCTGCTTGACTATGTGACCAACGACAATCTCAACCTGCAACCTGGGCAAACCAAAAATGTAAATTACAGCGGAACAGTTCCGATTATATCAGAAGGAACCTATTATCTGTATTTGAGAGCAGATTCAGACAACAGTTTGAATGAGTTAAACGAATACAACAACCATTTGACAAAGTATCCTGTCTTTATAGCCCACAGGCCTTTGCCCGACCTTGTACCTATTAGTTTGACTTTGCCCAATCCCGTCAATGCAGGAACTGATGTACAGGTTTCGTTTGATATAGCCAACATTGGCGAAATGGATTTGTTGGATGCTAATTGCAACATCAATGTGTATGCGTCAAAGTATAATTACGATAATTATGGCTATTGGACACTTTGTCCCGTGCAATCGCAATCCTTACCATTAGGTGGACCTAACATTTCCATTATGGCAGGCGACACGCTGCATTTCGTGAGAACGATCAGCATTCCACCTACCATTAATGCCGAATATACATTTTTCAAATTGGTTGTAGATGATAATCCAAAATATGTAGATGAGTTGAACGAAAACAACAACACGCTCGTTTTGAGCAATGTGATTGTCCACGACTGCCCCTTGCCTGATTTGGTAGTTTCTTCCATCGAGGTTCCAACATCTATGCAAGTGGGCATTACCAACCAGGTTTCTTTTTATGTGAAAAATATCGGAGAACTTGCTTTACAGAATGCCTCGCTGGATTTCGCTGTTCAAGCAATCGTTGAAGAAGGTATAGAATGCTCGATTCAAACTTTGATTGAGCCTCAACCAAACAGCAATATTTCCTTGCCTGTCGGCGACAGCATCCATGTGGTGATGAACTTCTTGGTTTCGCCAATGGTTCCGGAAAGTTGTTCTTCCATGGCCTTTGTGGTAAACCCCAGTGGCAACATTATTGAAGCCAACGAAACCAACAACTCAACTACGGCAGCAGTCAACCTGACACATTATCCATTCGATTTGCAATTGGTTTCCATGTCAGTACCAAATGCTTTGTTGGGAGGCAGAACCTACCAAATCTCATGGACGGTGAAAAACATTGGTACTTGTCCATCTTCAACTATCCCGATGTATGTGGAGCACAATGAAGAACCTACATTGGTAAATGGTGAGAATTTGCCAACCCCATGGACGGACAAGGTCTATTTCTCCAATGACAACATTTTAAGCGATAATGATGTGGAACTGACTGCCTTCAATCGCACGACTGTTTTGAATCCCAATGGTACCTACACCGTTACCCAGTCTTTTGTCGCTCCCTACGCAATAGGCACAAAATACATCATCTGCAATAGCGACGACTTGCAGACTACCTACGATTATAATAGGAACAACAACAAATCGGTTCAGGCTGTTACGATAGAATATGGTACCCTCCCGGATTTGAGTATGACAGCAATCATCGTTGACGATGTCCTCACTTCGGGCGACCCCTATTGGATCCATTACACCGTAACCAACCAGGGCGAAAACGCCACTTTGGTGGATGCTTGGACGGATGCCTTTTATGTGGGACGATTCAATGGTAATATCACTAATAATGCTTCCATCGTTGGTTCCAAAGTGCATAATGGCATTTTGGAAGCAGGTGCCTCTTACACCGATTCGGTACAAGTGACTCCACCAAACGGATGGGAAGGCAACTACTATTTCATGGGCTTTACCGATGCCACCGACTTGGTGTTTGAAAACAACAACGAGAACAACAATGTCACATCATTGCCTATCTGCTTGGTGATGCCTTTGCCTTGCGACCTTATCGTGATTGGCATTGAGCATCCGGAAGAGGCCGAATCGGGCGAGAATCTTACGGTATCGTGGCAGGTGAACAACATCGGCACTCATGCGGCTTCTGGCATAGTAAGGGATGCCGTATATCTTTCGGACGATGACGAATGGAGCAGCGACGATGTGATGTTGGGTTACACGGAATCCAATATCAACATTCCACCATACGAGAGCCTGCCTCGCGAACTGACCGCCGAAGTGCAAGGCGTTCCCGAAGGCGACTATCATGTCATCGTGAAGACCAACATCCAGTATGCCTTGAACGAGACGACATACGAGAACAATGCTTCAGCCTCGATGACGGAAATCACGGTGGACTATCCTATTCTGGATATTGGTGAGAGCATCGCCCGAACCTTGGACCCTGGACAAACGGTCTATTACCGTATTGTGGTAGGCCCCGAGTATGAAGGACAAACCCTGTCGTGCCGATTGAGCACCACTTCTATCTTGTGCATGAACAAACTGTACATAGCCTTTGAGGATGTGCCCACCCTGGCTTCTTTTGACTTTGGTGCCGCTACCCCGATGCAGCAGGAACTTGAAATCCTGATTCCCGTCTTGAACCAAGGCAGTTATTATGTGTTGGTGACGGGTAACAACAGTGAACACCAAACGCAAAACATCACCTTGGCGGCTTCCATTGTCAATTTCGAGATTTTGCATGTGGATGCTGACCACGGCAGCAACACGGGTTCCATTACGACACAGATTATAGGTGCCAAGTTTGACACCATAATGGACTTTCGCCTCGTGCAAGGCAGCGAGTACCTGCCCGCCGAAAAGGTGTTCTTCACCAATAGCACAGAATCCTACGCCACCTTCAACTTGACAGACATGCCTACGGGCAACTATAACATGGTGGCCGAACTGCCAGGTGGCATTATTACCATAAAAGATGATGCTTTCGTTATTGAAGAAGGCCTGCCCGCTGAATTGCAGGTCAATATCATCGCACCTTCGAGTGTTCGCACGGGTAATACTTTTACTTGTACTATTGAATATGGCAACTATGGCAGCACCGATTTGAATGTATCGGGGTTTTGGGTGACTTCCAATTATCCGATTGCTTTCACTGCAGATGAATTGGCTTTGAACCAGACGGAGATTACTTTTATGACTGCTGAAGGCCATGGTAATCCCGATGTGCTTCGCCCAGGTTATTTCAACACGAAAACCGTTTTTGTGGATGCGGTAGAAGATGGTAATGCCAAGATTCATGTATATGCCATTAGAAGACAATATTAAAACCGAAAATAAATATCACTATGAATAAAAGAATCATTTCATTTATCATTTTGTTGGGATTGGGCGCTTTTGCGCTGCAAGCCCAAAACACCATCCGACCCAAAATTGCCTGTCCCAACGGCATTTGGGTGAACAGTTACAATGGATCGCTGTTTTACCAACGGGCCGACCTCTCTGTGCCTAACCGAGGCATGAACTTGGAAGCCATATTTTACTACAACAGTTCGGGCAACGAAAAGAATTACGGTTATGGCAACGGCTGGAGCCTTGGCAACGAAATGCGCTACATCAACGACTCGTTGGGCATCATCATTGAGCAGGGCGATGGCCGCCAAGACCTTTACACCCGCTATGGCAACACATTTGAGGCACCGGCAGGTGTGTTCAGCACCTTGTCGTTTGAAGGCACCTCCTACAAACTTACTGAAAAGGATGGCACCCAGTATTTCTTTTCCGATGCCGAATCAAAGCGTGTCACCCAAGTGAAGAACCGCTACAACAACACGCTTGACTTCACCTATAGCAACGGCAATCTGACTTCTATCACCGACATTAACGGACGCAGCATCCAGTTTGTTTGGAACAGTGACGGATTGATGGCCCAGATGAGTACCAATTTTGACACCCGCACTTGGACCTACGCCTACGACGAGAACCGAAACCTCATCAGCATGACCAACCCCATGGGCGCGGTGGTGCGCTATGCTTACAACAAGGATAACCGTATCAAGACCTTCATTGATGAAGGAGGCTATGCCACCCATATTTCATACAATGATGACGGACAAGCCCACCGTGTGAAGACTGATTTGACGGACAAATCTATCCGCTATGAATTGGCACAACACAGAACTGTCTTTGTGGACTATTTACCTGATGGTAACAACCAGTTTAGTACCTATATTTGGGACGAACAAGGCCGTGTGATTGAAAAGGTGGGCAACTGCTGTGGTTTCAGCAGCAAATTGGCTTACGATGACGACAACAATGTGGTTCGAATGGAAGATGCCAACGGGCATGTGACACTCTGTACTTACGACAGCCGAGGAAACATACTTTCTTCAACTGATGCCTTGGGGAATACAGAGTATTTCACTTACGAAAATGCATTCAACAACATTGCCACCCATACAGATAAGAAAGGTAATCTGTACACTTTTACTTATGACAACCAAGGTGACTTGATTACAATGAACGGTCCGTTGAATACCAGCACCCATTATACTTACAACAATTATGGACAAGTGTTAACCATTACAGATGCCAACAATAATACAACACATTACACTTACGACAACTATGGCAACTTGTTGTCAACAACTGATGCTTTAGGGCACACTGTCGCTATGTCGTACACTACGCAAGGTTTAATCCAATCCATTACTAACCCCAATATGGGTGTCTCTTGTTTTATTTACGATCGAATGAATCGGTTAACCCAAGTCACTGACCCGCTTAATTATTCCCAATCTATGGAATATGACAACAAGGGCAATGTAGTGAGAATAACCAATGCCATGTCAAAATCAACGATGATGACCTATGACCCACTCGGACAACCTTTGAAAGTGATTGACCCATTGAACGGTACTACACAATTCACCTATAATGCCAAATGCCAGATAGTTCAAGTTAAGGATGCCCTTAACCACACTTCTCGCAATTTTTATGATGACCATGATTGGGTGACGATGAGCATTGATGCCATAGGAGATACCACTCGTTATTTTTATGACAATATCGGGCAAGTAATTGGTGTGGAATTGCCCACAAGGCAATTCATTACCTATCAATACGATGCTTTGGATCGTCTCATCAGTGTGGCAGACCAATTGGGTACCATGCAATCTTATGTATATGATGCCAATGGAAATGTTATTTCGGAGACCGATGCCGAAGGCCATATCACCACCTTTCAATATGATGCATTTGATCGTTTAATCAAATTAACGGATGCGACAGGTCATTCGGAGTATTATTCATACGACAATAACGGCAACTTATTAAGTTACTTGGATCGAAATGGTAACGCAACGACTTATACCTACAACGCTTTAAATCAAGTACTAACGGAACAAGATGCACTAAACAATGTGACTACCTACACATACGATGCCAATGGGAACCTTAATTCGGTGACAGATGCCCGTGGAAGCCAAACCTCATACCAATATGATGCCAACAATCAACTGACAAAAATCACCTTTGCCAACGGCATGACTCAACAATTTGTGTATGATGCCAATGGCAATATGGTGACTTACACCGATGAGAGTGGACATGAGATGAACCATGTTTACGATGCTTTGGGAAGACTGATACAAAAGACTTACCCAAACAATACTGCTGACAGTTTCACTTACGATGCCGTTGGCAATATGTTAACCGCCAACAATGTCGATGTACAGGTTTCTTTCACCTACGACTATATGGGCAAGATGCTTTCGGAGACTTTGAATGGATTGACTACTTATTACGCTTACGACATCCGTAACCGCAAAGTGACCAAGACTTACCCAAGTGGAAGATCGATTGTTGAGGAATACGACCTTCGCCAACGCATGACGGGTATTAAGGAAAACGCCAATTATTTGACCACCTTGGCCTATAATGCCAACGACTTTTTGATTCATCGCGCTTATGGCAATGGTACCACCTCCAACTACGCCTACGATGTGCTGAACCGCTTGGTGCAATTGACCGACAATCCAAGCATTGCCAATGTGCAGATGACATACGATGCGGTAGGCAATATGCTCTCAAAGAAAGACTTGCTTCTCCCGACCAAGAGCGAAGTGTATGGTTATGATGCTCTGAACCGTCTGACCAGTTTTAAGCAGGGCGAGATTACCACAGGCGTAGAGATTCCCACCCCCTTGAAGCAAGTGCAGTATGCTATGGATGCTTTGGGCAATCGCACTACAGTAACTACCAATGGCGTGGCGACCCAATACACGACCAACAACATGAATGCCTACACCACCCTTACGGGAGGTGAAAACATGAATCTTCAGTATGATGATAACGGCAACCTGACGAGTGACGGCACCCATACCTACCAATACAACTACAACAACCGCTTAATCAGTGTGGACAATGGGCAAACTGCCACTTATAAATACGATGCCTTGAACCGTCGTATTCAAAAAGTGGTCATTGAGCCTGTAGAAGCGACAACCAACTACTACTATAGTGGCAATCAAGCCATTGAAGAGCGCAATGCCAACAATGCGGTGTTGGCCACATACATCTTTGGCATTTCGGTGGATGATGTGTTACAGATGAAGCGTGGCAACAATGCTTATTATTATCATAAGAACCATCAGGGCTCTGTGGTGGCACTCACCGATGGCAATGGCAATTTAATGGAACATTACGAATACGACCCCTATGGAAAGCCCATTTTTTATGATGCCGACGACGATGCTTTGGAACAATCTTCTGTAGGCAACTCTATTCTCTTTACTGGGCGTAATTACGATCTTGAAATAAGCTTGTATTACTACCGTGCCCGTACTATGCACCCTGGATTAGGACGATTTATGCAACACGATCCATTATTATTTGTAGATGGAAACAATTTATACTGTTATGTAAACAACTCTGCAATTAATCATATTGATCCTTTGGGAATGGAAAAAGTGAGATTTGAAATGGGTCCTATTGTAAGGGAAGGAATTCATGAATCACATAATGGTGCATATCAACGTCTGCATAATCTAAATCTTGAGCATAGTGAAAGGTATAGAAGACTTGAATTATTGTATCAAATCCAAGGAAGAAGAATCCCAAGAATACAATACAGAATCAATGAGATACAAAATAGAATTAATGAGTTGAAGGATAAATTATTTGATTGTAAAATGACAAAAAAATATCGGGAAGAAACACAGAATGAAATTGATGAACTTCAGCGTCAACTTAATGATCTTAAAGCTTTACTTGATGATGTTATTGATCTTCAAGATTCATTGGATGAAATAATGATGCGATATATTATAAGCGGGATGCCTATGTTTTCAAGATTTTTGGCTGCTTTGGGGATTTATATTAATAATTTTGGTGAACCATGGAATTATGCTATTCCATCTCCATATTCAAACCCTGGAGCTGATATGGGCACTAATGCTTCACAAGGTGTCGATGAATCATTGTATTATAGAGAACAGGTTTATTCGTATGACAGAAAACTTATTACTGAACCGTTGAGGAAAACAAATAAAAGATATCAAGAATTAATGAATGAATAGTAACAATTAAGATTATAGCAATGAATAAAAACATTATAAGAATTTTTAATTTGACCATACTTTTTTTGGTATCAAATAGTCTTTTTTGCCAATTTTGCCCAATAGATTTGGGTGATCAGGGAGAGAACAGACCTCCTCTTTGGAATCCCGACAACTGGCCTTCAGGCATCGCGAA
>JAEEGL012221333.1_pt1 | contig 16355 bp, 13 predicted proteins | sample 9134231 | NCBI WGS metagenome assembly JAEEGL01 (sample SAMN16246548, study PRJNA631951) | gut metagenome | biome: gut microbiome; feature: rumen; material: fiber-attached | host: Bos | place: Iran: Karaj | collected 2018-10
ATGGCAGCCGGACTGTTTCGTATCGCCTTGAAGAACTGTTTCCGGCAGGCTTTGTTTTATGAGGTAATGATTTGGCAGATCAACAATATGAACTTACAATTGAACTTCCCGCATCGACAACGCAGGCCGTCTTCGGTCAGTATGATGCGTATGCGCGAAAGATAGAAAAAGCGTTCGGTGTTTCACTTCTGACAAGAGATAATGCTGTTAAAGTGACGGGTCATCCCGATCACGTTGAGGAGGCCGGCAAAGTGATTGCGCAGCTGGCTTCATTAGCTGATAAGGGGAAGGCACTTGACGAGCAGAGTGTAAATTATGCTATCTCGCTCGGAATGGAGCACATTTCTTTTCAGATGACTGACATGGACGAACATGTTATCTGTCATACACTGGCCGGAAAGCCGATCACGCCAAAGACAATTGGTCAGGAAAACTATATCAAGTCTATCCGGGATCATATGATCACTTTCGGTCTCGGTCCTGCCGGCACAGGAAAAACATATCTGGCAATGGCGATGGGTATCACAGCCTTTAAAAACCATGAAGTTGACCGTATTATTCTGACTCGTCCGGCGATCGAAGCGGGAGAGAATCTCGGATTCCTTCCCGGAGATCTTCAGAGCAAGGTCGATCCCTATCTGCGCCCTTTATATGACGCGCTTTATGAGATAATGGGTCCTGACAATTTTCTCAAGAATACGGAGAGGGGTCTGATTGAAGTCGCGCCGCTGGCCTATATGCGCGGCCGCACACTGGACAGGGCATTTATTATTCTGGATGAGGCACAAAATACAACGCCGGCACAGATGAAAATGTTCCTGACGAGAATCGGTTTCGGTTCCAAGGTCGTCGTCACAGGTGATATGACGCAGAAAGACCTGCCCGCAGGCGCTGTTTCAGGATTGACTGTCGCCGTGAGAGTGATCAAAAAGATACCTGAGATCGCAGTCTGCGAGCTGACCAGCCGCGATGTCGTACGTCATCCGCTTGTCCAGAGAATCGTCGATGCCTATGAACGGTATGAGAGCAGTACGGGAGGAAAACTGTATGACAGTAAACATCGAGGAAACAGGAGCAGGCATTCTTCCTGAGGAGATCAAAGCAGAACAAACAGCTGCAGATCTCTTGAATGAAGTTGCCGAGATGACCGGTTCCGCCTATGAGTTGTGCTGTGATGTTCTCCTGTGTGATGAGGATGCTATCCATGAGCTGAATAAGCTCCATCGCGGCATCGATTCGGTAACAGATGTGCTCTCGTTTCCGAATCTGGATTTTGACGCGCCCGGAGCATGGCCGGCTGAACTGCCGGATGATCTGTTCGATCCGGACAGCGGTGAGCTGATGTTGGGAAATATAGCTGTCTGCAAACAGAAAGTTCTTGAGCAGGCAGATCTGTACGGCCATAGTGCGAGAAGAGAATTTGCCTTTCTGATCGCGCACAGTCTTCTGCATTTATGCGGATATGATCACATTGAGAATGCGGACAGGCTGCTGATGGAAGAAACACAGGAAAGAATACTGAAAAATCAGAATTTGACAAGAGATATCGTTTAACAAACAGGAGTAGAGTATTAATGTCTTCTGAATCAAAGAAGGGAAACCGGGATTTTCTGATGCAGGGAGCGGTCCTTGCCGCTGCAGGTATGCTGACACGTCTGATCGGTCTTGCGTACCGCATCCCGATGAACAATATACTGGGCGATGAAGGACAGGGGTTTTACGGAGTAGCTTTTGAGATCTATTCAATTGCACTTTTGCTGACTTCTTACTCCCTTCCGCTTGCGATGTCCAAACTGGTTTCTTCACGCAAAGCGCAGGGCAAAATGGGAGATGTCGCTAAAGTTCTGAAAACAGGACTGATGTTTGCCCTTGTCGTAGGCGGTGCAGTTGCTTTGATCGTCTTTTTGGCTGCGGACAAGATCGCGACGGGTGTGATGAGCATGCATCTGTCGATCTATGCTCTGCGTGTGCTGGCACCCGGGCTTTTGATCGTCGCATTTCTTGGTGTTTTGCGCGGCTTCTTCCAGGGACTTGGCACCATGTATCCGACAGCTGTTTCACAGATTCTTGAGCAGATCATCAATGCTGTGGTAAGCCTCCTTGCTGCCAGCTATTTCTTTAAAGCAGGCGCCAGGGCAATGAAGGCTGCGTCAACCGGAGAGAATCTTGCCGGTGCTTACGGAGCGGCCGGCGGTACGCTCGGAACCGTAACAGGTGCATTCGCCGCTCTGGTCTTTCTGATTCTGTTGATCTATCTGATGCGCGGATCTCTCAAACGCTTTGTCAATGAAGATTCAAAACAGACAGAGGCTTACAGCGTTATTCTTCGTGTTTTGCTTGTCACGATCGCGCCGGTCATTTTAAGTACCGCGATCTATAATATCAGCCAGGTAATGGATCAGGCTGTCTTTGCGAAGATCATGTCGATCCAGGGCTATAAGGAGTCATCTTATTCTGCGATGCTCGGTATGTTCTCCGGTAAATACAACACACTGATCAATGTCCCGTTAGCAATCGCGAATGCGCTTGCGGTATCGGTGATACCATCTCTGACTGCGGAAAAAGTCAAAGGAGATACACCGGCAATGTTCAGCAAGATGGGTCTTTCCATCCGCTTTGCCATGGTGATTGCCATACCCAGCTTCATAGGCTATCTGGTTCTGGCGCATCCGATCATTGATCTTCTGTATACCGGGAATATCGACAAACCTTCTCTGATGCTTCAGATCGGCTCGGCCTCTGTCGTTTTTTACTGCCTTTCAACTGTAACCAATGCGCTGCTGCAGGGAATCGACAGAATGATGACACCGGTGCGCAATGCGGCTATTTCACTTTTCATTCATCTTGTTTCGCTTTTGATCATGCTGATCGTATTCCACTTAACGATCTATGCGGTCGTGATCTCCAATATTGTTTTCTCGCTCTGCATGTGTCTGTTTAATCAGCATTCAATCAAAAGATTTACAGGTTATCAACAGGAGTACAGAAAGACATTTGTGCGGCCTCTTGTAGCTGCCATCATCATGGGTCTGGTTGCCTTCCTGGTCTACCATCTGTTCATATTCCTTCATCTCGGGCATTTTGCTACACTGCTGAGCTTACTGATCTCTGTCATTGTTTACGCAGTGGCCCTTCTGATGCTGGGCGGATTATCGAGAAAAGAACTGATGGTGATGCCCGGAGGCGTTCGCATAGTCAAATTGATCGACCGTTTCCATTTCCTGAGCGCCCGTCTGGATTCTTTCAATTGACACGGAGGGTTGAATTGACTCAGCAGATTAACTGCCTTTCAGATGAAATACGAAAAGAGATCTCTGATCTGCGAAATGCCATGTCACGTCAGGACTGGGAGGAGAAAAGCAATTTTATCTGTAAAAATGTGATCAGCATGCCGGTCTATCAGGAGGCAGAGACAGTGTTGATCTTCATGAGTATTTCTCATGAGCCTGATACGCAGGAGATCATCCGCCATGCACTTGCATCAGGGAAAACAGTTGCAATTCCGAAGTGCGAGGACAGAGATCTCATCTTTTACAGAATCGATTCAACTGATGAAGTCAGTCCGGGACGCTTTTCTGTTCCGGAGCCTGTTAATGCTGATGATCTGCACCGTGTCCGGATGACTGATAAATCACTGGTCATCCTGCCCGGACTTGCTTTTGACAAGAAAGGATTCAGACTCGGGTACGGAGCAGGTTTTTATGACCGTTATCTTAAAGATGATTCTTACCGGAACAAACTGATGATCGCGTTTTCATTCCAGGAAGTGGATCAAGTACCAACGCATCCGGGTGATGTACCGGTTGACTGGATAGTAACTGATAAAGAAATTACGGAAGTTTAATGCAGAGTATATGATAGGTGACAATCAATTACACAAACTGACAGACCTCTTTGCCGGAATGATCGGACACAGGCCAACAGCCTGTGTCGTTACTTTTGGTTGTCAGATGAATGCGCGCGATTCCGAAAAGCTGCGCGGTGTCCTTGATGATGCCGGGTTCGAGCTTACTGACAACGAGAAAGCTGACTTTGTGATTTATAACACCTGCACCGTAAGAGAGAATGCGAACACACGCGTATACGGCAGATTAGGTCAGCTCAAGAATTACAAAAAAAAGAATCCGCATATGATTCTGGCCGTCTGCGGATGCATGATACAGGAGCCCGGTGCAGCGCAGATCATCAGAAAGAAACTGCCTTTTGTTGACCTGGTTTTTGGCACCTTTAATCTCTATGAGTTTCCGGCCCTGCTGAAAGAAGTGCTCGGCAAAAAGCTTGCAGGTCAGGAAGAACCTGTCATTGATGTGTGGGAGAAAGAGAGCTCAGGCGAAGCGGACAGTCTTCCCTCAAAGAGGACCTATGCCTTTAAAGCCGGTGTCAACATCATGTATGGCTGTAATAATTTCTGTTCCTACTGTATCGTTCCCTATGTGCGGGGCAGAGAAAGAAGCAGAAATAAACAGGATATTTTGAATGAGATCAACAGGCTTACGCAGGACGGTGTGCGCGAGGTCATGCTTCTCGGTCAGAATGTCAATTCTTATGGCAAAACGCTTGATGAAAAAGTATCTTTCGCTGAACTGCTGGAGTCGATCGCGGTTGAATGTGATTTAAACCGTATCCGTTTTATGACATCACATCCGAAGGATCTGTCGGATGAACTGATTGACGTCATGTCCCGGTACGATTCTATCTGCAATCACCTGCATCTTCCCGTTCAATCCGGCAGCAACAAAATTTTGCAGCGAATGAACCGTCATTATACCAGAGAAGCGTATTTTGAACTGGTCGAGAAACTGCGCAGGGCAATACCGGATATCTCGCTGACCACAGATATCATGGTTGGATTTCCTGGCGAGAGCAGAGAAGATATAGAGGATACGATCGATCTGATCCGGCAGGTCGGATTTGACAATGCCTTTACGTTTATCTACTCAAAGAGAACAGGGACTCCGGCTGCATCAATGCCTGATCAGATCGATCCCCAAACTGCATCGGGATGGTTTGATCAGGTTCTTGAAGCCGTTCACGAAACTGCTGCTGCACGCTGTGCGCGCTTTACCGGAACCGATCAGGCCGTTCTCGTTGAGGATCGGAACAGACACCGTGACGGTTGGCTGACAGGAAGAACGCAGCACAATCTGTTAGTTCATTTTGAAGGACCTGCTGATCTGATCGGGACATGTGTTCCGGTTGAGATCACAGAGAGCAAAGGTTTTTATCTGATCGGAAGGAGAGTTTAGGGGTGAATATAGACAGGGCAAAACTGTCACCTATGATGAAACTCTATATGGAGACGAAAGAACAATACAGTGATTGTATTCTGTTCTATCGTCTCGGGGATTTCTTTGAGCTCTTTTTTGATGATGCCAAACTGGTCTCCAAGGAACTTTCACTTACTCTGACCGGCCGTGACTGCGGGCTTGAAGAGAGAGCCCCGATGTGTGGCGTGCCCTATCATGCGGTAGACGCTTATCTTAATCAGCTGGTTTCGAAGGGATACAAAGTTGCGATATGCGATCAGGTCGAAGATCCTAAAACTGCCCAGGGTATCGTCAGGCGTGAGGTCGTTCGTATTGCAACTCCCGGCACTAATCTTGATGTTCAATCCCTTGACTCATCGAAAAACCAATACCTGATGTGTGCCTATTATCACAAGGGGAATTATGCTCTGGCTTTTGCCGATGTCACGACCGGATCGTTTTCTGTTACACAGGTTGATTCACCTGCTCGGTTTATCGATGAATTCAGCAAATTTGAACCTTCAGAGATGATTTATAATCCCGGTTTTGAAGATACAGGAATTGATTTATCATTCCTGCGGGATCAATTCGGCACATGTTTCTTCTGTCTGGATGCCGTTACTTTCTCTTTGGAAGATGCGTCGCGCACGTTGACGAGTCATTTTAAGGTGGCCTCAGTGGCAGCGCTCGGACTGGAGGATGCGGAGGACAGGATCATGGCAGCCGGCGTGCTACTTGATTATCTGATCAGGACACAGATGACCTCACTTGATCATATCCGAAATCTATCCCTCTATACGCCGGGCGATTATATGATGATCGATGCGTCGACAAGACGTAATCTGGAGCTTTGTGAAACGATCAGGCAGAAAGAAAAACGCGGATCGCTTTTCTGGGTGCTCGACAAGACGAAAACTGCTATGGGGGCACGTGAACTGCGTTATGCCATTGAACAGCCGTTGACTGAAGCCTCCCAGATCGAAAGACGCCTTGATGCCGTAGAGGACCTCTGTCATCAGGGGATCTTCCGCAGCGAACTTCGTGAGTTCCTCTCACCTGTCTATGATCTTGAGAGATTGTGCTCACGCGTCTCATATCGAAGCGCTAACCCGCGGGATATGCTGGCGCTTGCCGATTCCATGGCCATGATGCCGGATATCCGCAATACGCTCCGGCAGTTTTCGGCGCCGCTTCTTACAGCACTTCTCGATGAGATCGATGATCTTACAGATATGACGGTATCGATCCGTTCCTGCATCGTCGATGATCCGCCGGTCTTAATACGTGACGGAGGCATGATCCGCGACGGCTATGATGAAACGGTCGACAACAACCGCAAAGCAAAAAACGAAGGCACTCAATGGCTGGCTGATCTCGAAGAGCGGGAAAGAGAACGTACGGGGATCAAAAAGCTTCGTGTTCGTTACAATAAGGTATTCGGCTATTTTATCGAAGTGACAAATTCATATAAAGATCTTGTCCCTGAAGACTATGTCCGAAAACAGACGCTGACTAACGCAGAACGTTATATTACTCCGGAGCTCAAGGAACTGGAAGATACGATCCTCGGAGCCCGCGACAGGCTGAACGAGAGAGAGTATGATCTCTTCTGTGCGCTGCGCGATGAGATAGGTGGCCAGATCGATCGTATTTTAAAGACAGCACATGCTGTCGCAACTCTTGATATGCTTGTTTCTCTGGCTGAAACCGCAGACCGCGAACACTATGTGCGCCCGCGGATCGCTGCGGACAATTCGCTTGTTATCAAAGGCGGCCGTCATCCTGTCGTTGAGAAAATGATGCCGCCCGGCAGTTTCGTGCCGAACGATACATATCTAGATCAGGAAAATCATCGTCTTGCCATCATCACAGGTCCGAACATGGCCGGCAAGTCAACATACATGCGCCAGACTGCGTTGATTGTGCTGATGGCTCAGATGGGTAGTTTCGTTCCTGCCGATGAGGCGTCGATCCCGATCGCGGACCGTATTTTTACGCGCGTTGGTGCCTCTGATGACCTGGCAAGCGGACAGAGCACGTTTATGGTTGAGATGACTGAAGTGGCGAATATTCTGCACAACGCTACGCGTGACAGCCTAATCATCCTGGATGAGATCGGACGCGGAACCAGCACATTCGATGGTCTAAGCATCGCCTGGGCTGTTGCTGAGTATATCAGCGATCCCGGCAAGATCGGTGCAAAGACGCTTTTTGCAACGCATTATCATGAGATGACTGAGCTGGAAGGCAAAATGGCCGGCGTCGTCAATTACCGTGTCGATGTGCGTGAAGAAGGAGAGGATATTATTTTCCTGCGTAAGATCGTTCCCGGAGGCGCTTCAAGGAGCTACGGAATTCAGGTGGCCCGCCTGGCCGGCCTTCCGGGTGAAGTACTTAGACGTTCCGGAGAGCTTCTGGAGCAGCTTGTCAAGGCAGATATTGCAACCGATTTTAAGACGACAGCCATTTCAGGGCTGACCGAAAGTAAGAGCAGAGCATTAAATGCTTCCGCAACAGAACAGGCATGGTCGTTTGCCCTGTCACCGGTTGAACGCAATATACTTGAAGAGCTTAAAAACATCGATACTTCCACGATGACGCCGCTTGAAGCGCTCAATCAGCTTGACCGGTATAAACATGAGTTAAAGGAGACATGATCAGATGTCAGCCATACATTTATTGGACGCAGCAACAATTGATAAGATCGCAGCCGGTGAGGTCGTAGAACGGCCTGCTTCGGTTGTCAAAGAACTTGTTGAGAATGCGATCGATGCAGGTGCTACCGTCATTCAGATCGAGATAACTGACGGAGGCACTCAACTGATAAGAGTTACTGACAACGGTTCAGGTATCGATCATGAAGATATCCCGACAGCATTTCTGCGGCATGCTACAAGTAAGATCGAGAATGCAGATGATCTTATGCGCCTGCATTCCTTAGGTTTCCGCGGTGAGGCGCTGGCCAGTATCGCAGCTGTCTCAAAAACGGAAATGGTATCCAAAAAGGCGGAATGTGATTATGCTGTATGCTACAGGATAGAAGGGGGATCAGAGATCTCCTGTGAAAAGACAGGTGCCCCGAACGGGACCAGCGTCACTGTCAGACAGTTATTTTATAATGTGCCGGTGCGCCGGCGTTTTCTGAAGACTCCTGTCAGCGAGGCGGTCCGTGTTCATGAAATCGTGATGAATCAGGCAATGTCTCATCCTGACATATCGTTTTCGTTCGTTACTAACGGACAGGTTAAACTGCATACATCAGGAAGCGGAGATGTGCTGGAGACGGCCACGCGTGTTTACGGTATGGAGTTTGGCCGGGAAATGCTGCCTGTGTTAGCCGAAACGGAGGGATTGTCAGTCAGCGGTTATATCGGGTCGCCGGCTCTCTCGCGCGGAAATCGCAAGTTTGAGACGTTTTTTGTCAATGGGCGGAGTGTTTCCTCGGAAACAGCACAAAAAGCGCTTGAGGAGGCTTACAGAGGCTATACAATGCAACACAGGTTCCCGGTTTGCGTGCTTTATCTGCAGATCGCACCGGATGCTGTTGATATGAATATTCATCCGACTAAAAGCCGTGTCCGTCTGGCAGATCGCATTTCAGTTTATCAGATGGTTTACAGCGCATGTCTGCAGACACTCAAAACAGGCGGGCGTGTACCGACCGTGAGCCTCGAACAGCCTGCCGAGAAGACCGAGAAGGAAAGAGAACAAAAAGAAAACGATAAGCTTGACTACTTCATGAATCAGATGCGCGAACGCGTCATGGCTTATCATCATGAAGAATTACCGGAAATAAAATCTGAACCGGATACCAAAGCCGTCGAAAGGATCAAAGAAGAGCAAAGAGAAGCTGACGGACAGATCTCTCTCTTTCAGCATCATGCCGGAGTTAACCGGACACATAAAAGATACCAGCTGATCGGACAACTCTTTGATACCTACTGGCTGGTAGAATCTGATGAGACTTTGTATATCGTGGATCAACATGCGGCACATGAGAAAGTCCTTTTTGAACAGACAATGGAATCACTGCGCAACAAGGAATACACCACACAGATGGTCAGTCCCCCGATCATTATGAACGTATCGGAGCGTGAAGAGCAGGTCCTCAAAGAAAGGCTGCCTGAACTGGAGCGTATCGGATATGAGATAGAACCCTTTGGCGATCGTTCCTGGGCAGTGACAGGTGTGCCCGGCAATATGTTTTCTATCGCGCAGGAAACACTTCTTCGGGAGCTGATCGATGATTTATCCGAGGATCTTCCCGCAAAGGCTGCTCCGGATGTCATTCTTGAGTATATAGCTTCCGCCTCCTGTAAGGCTGCCATTAAAGGAAACACGGTCATGAACAAAGATCAGATGAATGAACTGCTGGTCAGGCTTTTTGCACTGGACAACCCGTTTCATTGTCCGCATGGCAGACCGACTATGATTGCGATGACACACCGTGATCTTGATAAGAAGTTTAAGAGGATCGTGTGATGATTCAGGAACCCCTCATCATAATCGCCGGTCCCACAGGGGTCGGGAAAAGCCATATGGGAATCAGGCTTGCGCAGAGAATCGGCGGAGAGATCATATCTGCTGATTCTATGCAGATATACAGGGGAATGGATATAGGCACGGCAAAAGTAACTGAAGACGAACAGAAAGGGGTCAGACACCACCTGCTTGACGTAGCCAGTCCGCTGGAAGCCTATAGTGTAGCTAAATACAAAGAAGACGCTGCGCACGCAGTTCAAATGATCAGAGAAAGCGGCCATCTGCCTGTTGTTGTAGGAGGAACGGGATTTTATATTCAGGCCTTGCTCTACGATGTCGATTTCAGTGCTGAATCCGGCGAAGATACCGAACTGCGTCAGTACTACAGTGATCTAGCCAAAAAATACGGTTCTTTATACCTTCATCAACAGCTGGAAACAGTGGATCCTGAAAGCGCAGCGATGATTCATCCGAACAATATAAAACGTGTTATACGTGCTCTGGAGTATCATGCGCATACAGGAAAGCCCATTTCGGAGCATAACAGGGAACAAGCTGAAAAGACCGGACCCTATCATGCAGTTTTCTTTGTTATGACAGATGCACGCCAAAAGCTTTATGAACGAATAGACAGCCGTGTCGAACAGATGTTGAGAAACGGTTTGGTTGATGAGGTAAAGTCATTGTTGCAGGAAGGCTGTACACTTGACATGCCTTCTATGCAGGCACTGGGCTATAAAGAGACGCTGCAATTTTTAATGGACCTGCCTGATCCTGATGCCGCGGACCATATCACGCGCGATGATCTTGATCAGCTAAGAATCAGTATTGCCAAAAATACCAGGCATTACGCAAAACGTCAGTTGACCTGGTTTAAAAGGGAACCTGAAGCAATTTGGCTTTCATGGGAGCAGTATAACGAGGATGAGATGCTTGAGCGGATGGTGAGCACTCTAAAGGAAAACGGGATAGAGGTATGAGTAATAAGTTTTATGTAAATCTGAACCGATCCATATGTTCGGATAAAACGAAACGGCAGCTCGTGATGATTCTGAACGAGCTTGTCACGTATCTGATAGCGCTTATCTATTTTATATGTTTGATCGTGCTGATCATACATCATGAGTTCCGGCAGCTGTTTCTTGCCGTTCTGACTCCAGTAGCCGGGTTTGTCATCGCCCGTTTTTTGCGCGTTATACTACGGCATCCCCGTCCTTATCAGGTAATCAGGATCCGGCCCTTAGACCGGGAGAAAAAGACCAGTTTTGCTTTCCCTAGCTGTCATGTTGCCTCAGCGTTTGTTATAGGGACGACGCTTCTCGCATTGTCTTTTAAGGCTGCAGGCATTCTGGTCTTGATCCTGGGAGTTGTTCTTGCAGTATTACGCGTGATGTCCGGCGGTCATTTCATCAAAGATGTAGTTTCCGGAGCGCTTCTCGGTTCTCTTTGCGGTATCGTGCTTCATTTAATCTATTAAAGGTATCATTAAAATGATTAGTCATGAAATATATCAAAGATTCGGTTTGACAGATGATGTCATCGAGTATGCTGAGAAGGTCTTGGAAGACCTGATCCCACGTTTCAGCAAGATCGATGAGAGAGCAGAGCGTGCTCAGCTTAAAGTCATCGATGCGATGCAGAAGGCACGTGTCGATGCGGCATGTTTTGCCGCTACGAACGGTTACGGTTACGATGATGTGGGACGGGATAAGCTTGAACAGGTCTACACTCATATCTTTGAGACAGAAGATGCGCTGGTCAGGCCTCAGATCACATGCGGCACACATGCACTGTCGCTTGCGCTTCATGCTGTCCTGCGCCCGGGAGACGAGCTGATTTCGCCTGTCGGACAACCTTATGAGACACTGAAGTCTGTGATCGGGATAACACCGGCTTCCAATTCGCTTGCCGAATACGGTGTCACTTACAAACAGATTGAGCTGAAAGCCGATTTTGATTTCGATTATGACGCGATCAGAGAATCTGTCTCAGACCGGACGAAAATGATGACTATTCAACGTTCAAAAGGCTACCAGGTAAGACCAAGTTTTTCGGTTGAGAAAATAGGAGAACTGATCAGTTTTATCAAGAGTATAAAGCCTGATATTATCTGCATGGTAGACAATTGCTATGGAGAATTCGTAGATGATCTCGAACCCAGTCAGGTTGGTGCTGACCTTACCGTCGGCTCACTGATCAAGAATCCGGGAGGCGGTCTGGCGCCTATGGGCGGCTATATTGCAGGCCGCAAAGATCTGATCGATCAATGCGCCTATATGCTGACTTCTCCCGGCCTGGGCAAAGAAGTCGGTGCCTCATTGTCAGTTCTTCCTTCTTTCTATCAGGGTCTGTTCATGGCGCCGACAGTGACTGCTTCAGCACTTAAGGGAGCTATTTTTGCCGCATCACTATACGAGGATCTTGGGTTCAGTGTGCTTCCGGATAAGACAGAAGACAGACATGACATCATTCAGGCAGTCACACTGGGCTCAGCTGAACGTGTGATTGCGTTTTGCAGAGGAATTCAGGCAGCAGCACCGGTAGATGCCTATGTGACACCGGAGCCATGGGATATGCCCGGGTATGACTGCAAAGTGATCATGGCAGCCGGGGCATTTGTATCGGGATCATCCATAGAGCTGAGTGCGGATGCGCCGATTCGGGAACCCTATGCCGTTTATTTTCAGGGCGGCTTAACATGGCCTCACGCCAAACTCGGTATTATAAAATCATTACAGCAGCTTGTAGACGAAAGGTTGGTGAAGCTGCCATGAAGGATCATGCGGACATCCTGGTCATTGGCGGTGGTGCATCAGGCATGGCTGCTGCTATAACAGCGGCAGAGGCCGGATCGCAAGTCATCCTGCTTGAGGGAAAGGACCGTGTCGGTAAAAAACTGTTGTCCACAGGAAACGGCCGCTGCAATTTCTCGAATGATATCATGGCTGCAGATTGCTATTATGATGCGGATCCTCTTTTTGTAGAAACTGTTCTCGGAAAGAATTGTGTCGCAGAATTGCTGGAATGGCTGAAGAACATGGGAATCGACAGCAAGCTGATCGACGGACGTTATTATCCGAGATCCGAGCAGGCTTCCGCGATATTGGATGCTCTGCGCATCAGAATGCATGGCGCCGGGGTTCAGGTGATGACCGGAGAAAAGGTGATCTATCTGCGAAAAATCCATGATCAGTTTGAAGCACAGACGAATCAGATCATTTATTCTGCCGGTAAAGTGATTCTTGCTACAGGATCAAAAGCAGCACCTCAAACCGGTTCTGACGGTACAGGTTACGTGCTTGCAAGGCAAGTAGGTCTTGCAGTAAAAAAACCGGTACCGGCGCTGACATCATTAAAGCTTAATGAATCTTACTGTAAGTCATGGGCGGGCGTCCGATGTGATGGAAGCATCACATTGCTGATAGATCAAAAAGAAACGGCGCATGACCGGGGGCAGCTTCAGCTGACCTCCTATGGTGTTTCAGGCATACCGGCTTTCCAGGTCAGCCGGTTTGCATCACGTGCATTGGAGAATGGTAAAGAAGTAAAAGCAGTCTTATCTTTTCTGCCTGATAAGACAATTGATGAGACTGTTGATTATCTTATGGACCGTAAAGAACGCATCGGCGAGTACCGCTTAAGTGATTACCTGCTCGGCCTTCTTCCCAAGAATCTGGCCGGTGTAATGATCAGATTGAGCGGTATTGACAAACAGATCAAAGTCAGTGATTTGACACAGCAACAAGTCAACAGGTTTGCCTCACTTCTGACATCGCTGACCGTCTCTGTAAACGGAACAGGTTCGTTTGCACAGGCGCAGGTCTGCAGCGGCGGTGTGACTCTGGAGTCATTAGATCCGGTTACACTGGAATGCAAAGAGATGCCGGGGCTTTATATAGCGGGTGAACTGATGGATGTTGACGGCATGTGCGGAGGCTATAATCTTCAGTGGGCATTCTCATCCGGTATGCGGGCAGGGTATGCTGCGGCATCTTCCTCATACTGATTATCGGTGTACAAGCAGAGCGGAATATGATAAAATAGATTGATTAAAGCGGTGTATCTGACAGGGTGTTTGTATGTTCAAATGGAGAGACAACACACCATGAAAGATATGCCTGAATCTGAAAGACCCTATGAAAAATGCTTTCAGCAAGGTCCTTCATATTTGTCGGATGCCGAATTGCTCGCCGTTTTACTTCGCACAGGCAGTATAGGGGAAAGTGCTTTAGATCTGGCCAGACGTATCCTCTATGATCCGGAAGCGTCACCTGATACAGGGTTACAGCGAATTTCCTGCGGCAGCATGAAGATGTGGATGCATCTGAAAGGAGTCGGACCGGTCAAAGCGGCGCAGATACTTTGCCTGGCTGAATTAGCCAAACGGCTGACCCGATCGGCAAAGGGCAGCAGAGTCACATTTTCCGCCCCCGGGTTGATTGCGGACCATTATATGGAATCCATGCGTCATCTCAGTCAGGAAACTGTAAAAGCTGTTTTTTTAGATTCGAAAGCAAGAAAAATGGGGGAGTGTGATATATCAAAGGGGACTGTAAGCTCATCCCTTATATCACCGCGTGAAGTCTTTATGGAAGCTGTACGTCATGATGCAGTATTTCTTGTACTTCTTCACAACCATCCAAGCGGTGATCCGACTCCCTCGCAGGAAGATATCAATATAACTGAACGTCTGGAATATGCAGGCAAAATGCTGGGCATTCCCCTGCTTGATCATATCGTGATCGGTGACAGATGCTATTTCAGTTTTCAGGAACATGGACTTCTTGTCAGAATGACAGAAGAGCAAACCGGAGTGTAGTATGGCAAAACATGTGTACGGAATCGATCTTGGCTCCTATGAGATCAAAGTATACGATCAGGAAAAAGACACGATCTGGACAGAAAAAAATGTGGTTGCGGTCAGTCGGGACGGCAAGCTGATCGCAGTCGGCGATCAGGCATTCGAAATGTACGAAAAGACACCGCCCAATATCCACATCGTCTTTCCAATGAAGGAAGGTGTCATCTCTGATTTCCAGCATATTCAGGATCTGCTTCAGTATCTGCTCTCATCCGGGCGCACATTCGCAACGGGTGGTGAATACACGATCGCCGTGCCGGCTGATGTGACCGAGCTTGAAAAACGTGCTTTTTATGATCTGCTCGTTCACTCGACAGCTAAAGCCCGTTCGGTCAATGTCATTGAGCGAGGAATAGCCGATGCTGTCGGTCTTGGCCTTGATGTCAAACGCTGTGACGGCGTTTTCGTCGTCAATTTCGGCGGAGAGACAACTGAGTTATCTGTACTGGCCGCAGGCGGCCTGGTGTTTAATCAGAGGCTTAAAATCGGCGGAAAACAGATGGATAAAGAAATCGTTGACAGGATCCGCCGTCATTACAATTTCCTGATCGGGATGAAAACAGCTGAAAAGCTGCGTATGAAAGTGGGGATCAATGATGACCGCAGCGGCCGGACAATGGAGATCGCAGGCCGCGATCTGCTGACAGGCATGCCTACGACCAAAAGCATTCCGACCAGCCTGGTTCGCGCTTCCTTGAAGGAATTGTTTGAAAAATGTGTCTCGTCGATCGACGCTCTGATCGACAGAACGCCGCCTGAGATCAATCACATTATTCAGAATGACGGTTTATATGTGACCGGAGGCCTTGCCAGAATGGAAGGGCTTCCCTATTACCTTAACCGGGCGACCGGATTGCATATCCACACATCCCGCAAACCTAAATACTGTTCAGTGCGCGGGCTGAAGGATATCGTCGGTGTGGAGGAACTGAAGAGCCTGACATATTCCATGCAGGAAGAAACAGATCGGTGGATGTAAGATGTTAGATAGATTGCGCAGAATCAAATTAAAAAGCAGACACCTTCTTATCATTTTCGCTGTCATATGCGTCATTCTGATGGGCTTGTCACTGCTGTCCAGTACGACCAGGGGACCATTCAGGTTTATGGCCGGATATACGATCGTTCCTATGCAGAAAGGCTTCAACCATCTTGGCGGATGGGCTGCTGACTATACGCAGAATTTCCAGACCATCAAGGAACTGCGTAAGGAGAATAAAAAGCTCCAACAGCAGGTCGATGATCTGACAGTAGAAAACGGTGAACTGGCTTTGAACCAGAAAGAGCTTACGCGTCTGGAAGAGCTGTTTAAACTTGATCAAAACTATGGCGATTATCCGAAGATCGGCGCCCGTGTTATCGCCAGTAATACCAGTAACTGGTTTAATTCATTCACGATCGATAAAGGCAAGAAGGATGGGATCCGTGTCAATATGAACGTGATCGCCGGTTCCGGTCTGGTCGGCATCGTGACCGAAGTAGGCCCCAACTGGTCTACTGTGCGCAGTATCATTGATGATTTAAGCTATGTATCAGGCATGATGCTGACTACAGGAGAGAAGTGCATGGTGCAGGGCAATCTTAAACTTGCCAGCAAGGGGAAAATCCGTTTTGAGGACCTTCCCGTAGCAGAAAACCAGGAAAACCCGGTTGAACAGGGTGAACAGGTCGTCACCTCTTACATCAGTAACCGGTATCTGCAGGGTATCCTGATCGGTTATGTCAGTGAGATCAATGATGATGAAAGCGGTTTGACCCGGTCCGGC
>JAEEGL012330157.1_pt1 | contig 16355 bp, 11 predicted proteins | sample 9134231 | NCBI WGS metagenome assembly JAEEGL01 (sample SAMN16246548, study PRJNA631951) | gut metagenome | biome: gut microbiome; feature: rumen; material: fiber-attached | host: Bos | place: Iran: Karaj | collected 2018-10
CCCGAGATATAAGCGTTTTCTCCGCTTTTCCGTTCAGGCGGAAAATGCGATCCGTAATAACAAATATTAATAATGAAGTTTTGCCAAATGCAAAAAACGCGCTCCGGAAAAATCGATTTTCCGGATACGCGCAAAAACTTTCATCGATGTTCATATTATTTCTGTTCTTCCGTATCATTTTTCGGCGCTTCGCCGAAGTCGTCGGTGTGAGACGCTATGAGCTCCCCTATCCTCTCGTCGACCGAGGCGACCTCGCGTTCGAATTCCGCGGAAGAGAGGCGAAGGACCCCCGTGCGCAGGGCGGTCAGCTGTATGAGCCAGTCGGAAGTGACGACCCTTACCTCCTCGTTTTTTCCGATCCCGTAAACGAATTTTTCGATATACGCGTCTCCCGTCTCGTTCTCCTTTGTGAAAACGATCTTTACCCCGTTGCGGTCGTACTTTTCGCCCGTTCCGCCCGGTACTCTGTACGCGTCGAAAACTATCACCGCGCGCACTCCGGTGAACGAGGCGTAGTTGGTAACGACGTTCACGAGCTTTTCCCTCGCGCCGGAAAGATCCCCCGCATCCGCCATGGCGCGCAGATCGTCCCAGGCGTATATGACGTTGTATCCGTCGATTATGATAAACGTGGTTTTCACTCCGCCCACGCGGTGCTTCGCGCCCGCCTCGACGACCCTCGGTTCCCCGTAGACCGGGCGCTTTATCGGTCCGAACTCGCGCAGCATTATCTGTTCGAGTTCTTTTTCGTCGATCGATACGTTGCGGCGGCGGGACTCCGCCTTTTCCCTGCCGTCAAGCTCCCGCGCGACGTGCATATACGAGTCCGCCTCGTTCCACTTTACGACGAATCCCGCGCCGTGAGCACAGAACACGGAGTCGGGCGAATCCGAAATATCGCGCTCCGGATCGTAGCCGAAAGACTTTATCACCTTTTCCGCGTCGCGGCACTCGCCGTAGCCCGCGGGAGACAGAGACAGCTTCCCTCTGCCGCCGGTGTACGCCGCGAGGGTCTGCATATATGAATCCATCGTTTTTACCGGAGCTTTTCCCTCGAGGACGCTCGTTCCGTTGTTTTCTACAGGCGTCTTAAATTCTCCGCCCATCATCCGCACGTCCGAGATAGCTCTGCCTATATCCGGCGTGGGTACTTCGATCACAAACGAGTAGAAGGGCTCAAGCAGAACGGACTTCGCCTTCATCAGCCCCTGCCTTACGGCGCGGTACGACGCCTGCCTGAAGTCTCCGCCCTCGGTGTGCTTGAGGTGAGCTCTTCCCGCGACGAGAGTTATCCTCACGTCCGTCAGCTCAGATCCCGTGAGCACGCCCCGGTGTATCTTCTCGGAAAGATTCGTCATGATGAGCCTCTGCCACCTGCCCTCGAGCATATCCTCCGGGCAGTCCGCGGCAAAGATCACCCCCGCGCCGCGCGGCGCGGGCTCTATCATTACGTGCACTTCCGCATAGTGTCTGAGCGGTTCGTAATGACCCGCCCCCTCTGCTCTGTCCGCCACAGTCTCCTTGTATATCACGGCGCCGGAATCGAACGAAACGTCGACGCCGTACCTGTCGGAAACGACTCTTTTCAATACTTCCGCCTGGATGACCCCCATAAGAGAGACGCCGATCGACTTCGATTCTCCGTCCCACGTCACGCGCAGATTCGGATCCTCCTCGGCGAGCGCGCGCATCTTCGGAAGGAACGTCTCGGGAGACACGTCTTCCGGAAGGACGAGCCTGTACCTCATCACGGGCTCGAGAAATCCCTTCGCGCCGGAGGGCTCGGCTCCGAAAGTCTCTCCGGGATATGAGCCCGAGAGCCCCGTCACGGCGCATACGTCGCCGGCTTCGGCTGACGTTTCCGCCGTATACTTCGGGCCGGTGTAAAACCTTATCTGATTTACTTTTTCCTCTCCCGCCGGAGTTTCGAGAACGTCCTTCACGGAAAGGACGCCGCCCGTGATCTTGATATGGGTCAGTCTGTCCCCTTTGTCGCGCGTTATCTTGTAAACTCTCGCGCCGAAGCTCTCTCTCCTCTCCGGCTCCGCAGTCAGTCTGTCGAGCGCGCGGGCGAATTCCTCCACCCCGTCGCCCTTCAGCCCCGAGCCGAAGAACACCGGAAAAAGTTTCCGTTCTGCAACGGCGCGGCAGACCGCGCCGTCGGACAGCTCGCCGTGCTCGACGTAGCTCTCGAGCAGCTCTTCGTCGCACGAGGCAATATCTTCGGCGTTTGTATAAATGCCGTCCGCCCGTTCCATTGACACGCACGGCCCGAATTCGCGCTTCAGCTCCGCCGTGACCTCGTCCGCGCCGCGCCGTCCAAGGTCGCACTTCGTAACGAAGATCCAAACGGGGAGCGAATATCTCTTCGCGAGATCGAACAGAGTCCTCGTGTGCGCCTCGACGCCCTCCGGTGCGCTGACGACAAGGATCACGAGATCGAGAACGGAAAAAGTCCTCTCGGTCTCCGACGAAAAGTCGACGTGTCCGGGGGTGTCGAGCAAAGTTACAAAAGTGTCTCCGACGGCAAAAGACGCCCCGGATGAAAACACGGTGATCCCGCGTTCACGCTCCACGGCGGCATCGTCGAGCAGAGTATCCCCGCGGTCTACTCTGCCCTTGTTCCTTATCGTTCCGAATCTGAAAAGGAGTTCTTCGGCAAGCGTCGTTTTTCCTGCGTCGACGTGCGCTACTATTCCCGCAGTTATCTTCTTCATGCCGCCCCTCCTTTTCCGGATATATTTTTTCCGCGCCGCGATCGCGGCGCGGTAATGTCAGTTTTCAGCTCCCGCTATAATCCGTCTGAGTTTCAGAATATCCTGCATATTGTAAGCGCCGTCTCCGTTGACGTCCGCGCCGGCAAGATCGACTTCATTCTCCTCGGCTGCTCCCGCGATGAATTTTCTGAGAAGAAGGATGTCCTTCATATTGACGTTGCCGTCGCCGTCTGCGTCGCCCGATACGAAGAGCTTTTCCCTCATCTTCGCATACAAGCGCTCCGACGTTCCGTACACCGGTTCGGCGACGGGCTCGCCGTCAAAATCGGGCGTCCCGTACCAGCCCTCGAACACGTATCCGTCGACTTGCGGATCCTCCGTCTTCAGAGTGTTGCCCGTCACTCCGGTGACGACCGTCTCTTCACCGAGTACGTTCAAAGTCATATCCGAATAAGCGAGCGGCTTTCTGCGGATGAGCCTTACCTCGACGGACTTGATCCCCGCCTGTGTGAAGCTTCCCGTCGCAGTTCCCGCTATCCTTCCGGTCGCCGTATACGCGCCGGCTCTTCCGTTTATCTGAACCACGCGGTACTGTATCATATAATAGTTTTTCAGATTTCCGGTCAGCACGGCGGAAAAGCCCGTTGCGTGTCCGGACTCAGGTATCAGCTCCTCGCCGTCTGAGGCGGTGTAAGTTTTGCCCGAGTATATCAGAGAATAATCGATGCCTCCGTCCACGGGACTGCCGTCGATCCAGAGCTTCATTCCTCCCGCGCTGTCGACCGGCTCGGTCAGAGATCCGCCGCCGAACGGTTTTCCGAATACGCCGTTGCTGCCCGCAAGACAGTATCTGATAACGGGAACGTCCTTTCCGAAGGCGGTCTCAAGGTAATAGCTCCTCGCTTCGATCCAGTCCTTTAGATAATCGGTAACATATTCGACAAGCGCCGAAGGTCCTGCGTTCGCGAGGATCCTGTTGGCGGTCGTGCTGACGAACAGAAATACGGTGCGCCACTTTGTGTAATTCATCATGAGCGAATCCCATATTTCCGCCTGATATTTATCCACAAGTCCGTTGACGTGATCCGCGCTGAAAACCTCCTTTGCGCTCTCGTCGTAGATCTCGTTCACGCGCTCGGCGAATTCTTTATAGCTGAAAAGGTGCTTGAACCACTCGACTCTGTTGTTGTCCGTCGAAACCGTGATGTTTTTCAGAAAGCTCGCGCGGTCGCCGCTCTCGTATTCGTCGCTGAGCCCGAAGCATCTGTCGTAGTCCCAGAGCGGCTCGCAGTGGAGGACGTCTTCCTTGCCGTCCATATAGAAGAAAGTGCTCGCGAAGGTCGCGTCGACCTCCTCGGTGAACTCCGTGATAAGGAAGAACCGCGCAAAGGAATCGACGTCTATCATCGAGGACAGAGTTTCCCAGTCCGTGTCCTTGGAATACAGATACCGTTCAAACCGGTTTATGTAGTCTTTTACGTACTTTTTGACCTCCGCGGCCTTCTCCATCACCTCCGGATCCTCCGTGTCCTCGAAGTCCGTGACGTAATCCTTGAAAACTATCGCCTTTCCGGTCTTTCCGGTCGTAAAGTAAATATCCGTCGCGTCAAGTCTCGCCTTCAGATCCATCTCGAGGACGACGCCGAACTCGTCCGTCAGATCGATGCGGGACGATCCTATCTCAACTTTTTCGGTAAGCTGATATACTCCGACGTAATCACCGTTTATATACAGATCGATAAACACCGATTTTGAAGTGTAGCGGCACCCGATCCCCTCTCCGAGATCGAATACGACCTTGTTCCTTACCGCGGTACCGTCAAGATAATTTGCGAGAAGGATCCACTTTTTCGCCTTTCCCATCCCGAAAAGGTCCTGTTTCTTGTCGAACTTGATCTGATACGGCTTCTTGTCGTACCCCCAGGTCGAATATCCTCTCGTCTTCATTTCGGCGACTGTCGGCGCAAGATCGTATTTCTCGTTTTCCGCGCCGTCGATCCCTACCGTTACGGGTATCTTGGCGTCCCGTGACCTGTGTATCTCGCCGATGGTATGCCCCTCGCCGACCCGTATATCCATCGAGGGAAGAGAGCCTTTCATAACGCTCAGCGGATAACCGTCGACCTCGATCGACGCGCCGTTGTATCCGCGGCAGACTATTATCCCCTGCTCAGCGTCGAACGAAACGAGGTCGTCCCCCGTCACGCTGCCGACCGGTATATCCGCCCTTATGACGATATCGCCGTCCGGAACGTACATCGGCAAAAACGCGTACATCTCGCCGCGGCTCCCGTTGTATACATTTATGTCATACTTAAGCGATGGATTGTCGCTCGCGTACAAAGTCAGTTCATTCCAGTCGCCCGCTGCAAAAGAAAACAATGAAAGAGACCCCGTCATCATGAGGACGGTAAGTAAAACACAGATTACTTTTTTGAGGTTTTTCATGATTATCCCGATCCTTGAATTTAGATATCAACTTGATTTTAACATATAAAAATGAATAAATAAAGTGCGGCGGGACATTTTGTCCCGCCGCAAAAAGACTATTTGTTTTTCTTAAAGACCCGCTTGAAAGTGTATATCCAGTTGCAGCTGCCGCACGCGTCCGAAAACTTCAGCCCCGTTGAGATATAGCAGACGACCGGGATCGTTGCAAGCGTCTTGACCGCGATATAGCTTATCGCGAAAACTGCCGCAGTCATAATAAACGTGTCGGCGAGAGTCGACGGAACGATACCCATTCTCTTCGCGCCGTAAATGACGTAGATGTGCGACAGATATATGCCCATGGTGAGGGGCACGACCGGAAATACCTTCAAAACTCTGCTCTCGCGGTCGAAGTTCTGCTTGAACAAAAGGAAGATGCAGGACGCGAGCGCGATCTCGTAGCCTCCGTGCTGATCCTGGAAGGTCTGGACGTACTCGCCCGCCTGAACGCTCTTGAAGTACGTTCCCGCGGTGATCGCCGTGAGAATGACTATCGCTCCGGCGATAAGGACCGCGTTCGGCACCCTCTTTTTCGAAGTACCGAGGAGATACCCGAGCAGAAACGCCGCCAGGTCGCCGCCGAGAAGGTTTATCCTCGACACGGTCTCGATATTCAAATACCTTGCCGCACCGGAAGGAAGCGCCTTTGTTATGATCGAATGAACGACGATGACCGCGATTATCGCGAACACGTACTTTCTCCCCCTGCCGTCGAGGTGTGTCATTCCCCCGCGAAGTACCGGAGAAATAAGCGTGAGCACGACAAGCACGTAGAGATACCAGAGATGCGCCTCGTACGACGCGTTGGAGAGCGCCGAAAGAACGTTCTCCTTGAAAGATCCGAGGGAAAGGTTCCCCGGCAGAGTATTGAAAAGGATCGACGCGACTGTCCATACCGCGATCGGCAGGACAAGACGCGGGATCCTCTTTTTGAGAACAAAGGAGACGTCGGACGTCTTTTTGCTGTTTAAGAGCAGATACCCCGACATCATGAAGAAGAGAGGCACGGCGCAGAAAGCGAAGCTGACGAAGAGATCCAGGATGATCCATCCCTTCGTTATATCGAGCCTCATCCTCGTCGCGGCGACGTGCATCAGCACGACGCAAAAACACGCGATCACTCTCAGACGGTCGAAGTAGTAAACGTGCTTTCTGTCAGCTGCAGTTTCTTTTTTCATAAAGGAGTCAAGCCCGTTCTTCGAGCTTCCACTTGGTGTAGAGCACGCTCGTGTGAGCTTCTCCCGGAAGCGACTGATAGTACACGGTGATAAGGCTTCCGTCGGGAAGCTCCGCCGTGCAGGGATATCCGAGGTCATACTGCTTTATGACCTTCTCGCTGTCGTTGAGAAGATAGTCGTCCTCCCACGTTTCGCCGAAGTCGTAACTTACAACCGCGCGCTGGGCTCTCTTTCCGGGAGTGCGGCAGCAGTAGCTGAGTATGACAGCTCCGGACGAGTGGAGAAGGAGATGCGGAGGAAGTCCGTCGACTCCTACGCACTTCGGCGTCGTCCACGTCTTGCCGCCGTCGTCCGAAAACGTCGTATAGACCGTGTTCTCCGGCTGTTCGGTTCTTCCGTGTACGCGGATAGCTCCGAGGAGACGTCCGTTCGGAAGCTCAATGACGTGAGGCTCGTGCATCTGCCACTGTTCAAGTCCCTTTGGAGGTATGATGTGTCCTTCCGAACTCCACGTCCTGCCTCCGTCGCGGCTTCTGATAAGGAATATCGTTCCGGCGGCATAGCCCATCGGCGGTCTCCAGTTGTTGCCGAGGTAGATTATCGATCCGTCGCGGCAGACGGTCGCTCCGTGAGGAGACGTCACGTCCACTCTGATCGGTTCGCCCCATGAAACTCCGTAGTCGTCGGAGAGCATCACGAACGACGCGCATCCGCGGTCGACCTCTTCGGGAGGAAGAAGCTTCAGCATATTGACGTATCCCCTTGCAAGCTCGCGGTCCTGAGAACCGACCCAGTCGTAGCTGAGGAGCCCGGCGTAGTAATCCGCCGTAGTCTCGGAGAACCACGTCGCCATCATTTTCCCGTCGCCGAGATACGTGATGCCGGTGTCGCGGTCGTCAAACTTGGAATCGTTTATCACTATTGAGGGCGTCCACGTCTTACCCTGATTGAAGCTTACCCACATGCAGTTCTTTCCGCAGGGGCACACGTGCGTCAGTCTCATGGAAGACGCGACGGCGTAAAGAACGCCGCGGTCGTCGATACATACCGACGGCCAGCCGTTGTATCTGAAGGACGAGGTCTCGGGATATCTGTGAACTACTCCGATCTCTGCGTTTTCGGGGATGATCTCTCTCATTATTGTTTCTCCTTGTTGGATTGATTTACTGTAATTAAGCCGCGACGTCGCGGATCGCGATAAGCATTATCGCAATGAAAACGGCGACGTTTACAATTATCAGGATAAAAAAGAATCCCGCGCCGCGCTGTCTTTCTCTGATCGCCCGGACGACCGAGGCGACCGCCGCGACATTGAACGACAACAGCGCCGCGACAGTCAGAAATACGGCGGGATCTTTTACAAAAGCGGATACGACCTCTCCCGTTCTGCCGTCCGCCGCATAGCCCTTATACATCTCTCCGAAACGCGTTCCGGTGTAATCCCAGAGAAGGACTGCGGCCATTACGGTGACAAGGGTGAGTATCGGTATCGCAAATCTGTATGTAGTGTGGATCCTGTATCGTTCGCTCGATCTCATCGTCAACACCTCATTTCAGCAAAGCGGTTTCCGTTCGGTTTGAGTATATCATACGGGCGTTTCTTTGTCAAGAAATTCCGTCTCTGTCATAGACGTCGTTCCCGCGGACGTCAAAGGCGACGATGCAGGGAAAATCCTTGACCGTGATCCTTCTTATCGCCTCCGCTCCGAGGTCGCCGTAGCACACCGTCTCGCACTTTATTATCCGTTCCGAAAGGAGAGCGCCGGCGCCTCCGACGGCGGCAAGGTATACCGCCCCGTGTTCCTTCGCCGAGCGTTTGACCTCGGGCGAGCGCCTGCCTTTTCCGATCATGATCTTCAGTCCGCGCTCTATCAGGGCGGGAGTGTATTTATCCATTCTGGACGAAGTCGTCGGACCCGCGGATCCTATCGCCCGTCCCTCTCTCGCGGGGGAAGGCCCCATGTAATACACGGTCTCGCCGTCAAGCTCTATCGGCAAAGGGTCGCCATCCTCGATAAGCTTTGCGAGCCTTGCGTGCGCGGCGTCGCGCGCGACGTACATCTCGCCGCTCACAAGGACGGTCTCGCCTGCGTTAAGCTTCGCCGCCTCTCCGGAAACGTCGGGGATCGTCAGATGTTTTTCCATTTTCACACCTCACAGCACCGCGCTGATATGGCGGTTGACATGACAGCAGATATTCACGGCGCACGGAAGCCCCGCGATATGCGTCGGATACGTCTCGATATTCACGGCGAGCGCCGTCACGGCCCCGCCGAGTCCCGCAGGGCCGATGCCGAGAGAATTGATCCGGTCGAGGATCTTCTCCTCGAGGCGCGCGATATGCTCTTTTTCGGAATGAGTTCCGACACTGCGCGTCAGCGCGCGTTTTGCCATTTCCGCCGCGTACTCGAAATCGCCTCCGAGCCCTACGCCGACTACGACGGGAGGGCATGCGTTCGGGCCCGCCTCGCGCACCGCTTCAACGACCGAGCGGACGACTCCGTCCTCTCCGTCGGCGGGCTTGAGCATGTATATCTTACTCATATTCTCGCTTCCGAAGCCTTTGGGAGCGAGAGTGATCTTCACCTTGTCGCCGGGAACTATCCGCGTATGTATCACCGCGGGAGTGTTGTCGTTCGTATTTACTCTTTCGAGCGGATCGGCAACGACGGATTTTCTGAGATACCCGTCGCGGTATCCGCGCCGTACTCCCTCGTTCACCGCGTCCTCAAGATATCCTCCCCTCAGCGCGACGTCCTGTCCGATCTCAAGAAAGACGACCGCCATGCCGGTATCCTGGCAGATCGGTATCGTCTTTTCCTTTGCGACCGAAAGGTTTTCCTCAAGCATCGAAAGGACGCTCTTCCCGGTCTCGGAAGTCTCACATTCCGCGGCTCTCTCGAGCGCCGATACCATATCGGGGGACAGCTCGTGGTTTATCTTTATGCAGAGCGACGCGACCGCGTCCGCTATCTGCGAAACGTCAAGTTCTCTCATATCGATCTGCAGCTCCGCTTTCCTTTGCCGCGCGGGCAACAGCCTCTGCGACGGCTCTGAACGCGTTCTTATCGAAAACGTCCGGGATCACTTTTCCGTTTGCTATGTCTTCATCGGTCACGGCTCCCGCTATCGCGTAAGCTGCGGCGAGCTTCATCTCCTCGTTTATGTCGCGCGCTCTGACGTCGAAGGCTCCGCGGAAGATACCGGGGAACGCGAGCACGTTGTTGACCTGGTTCGGGAAATCGCTTCTTCCCGTGCCGACTACCGCCGCGCCTGCGTCTATCGCCTTATCCGGCATGATCTCCGGCGTCGGGTTCGCCATGGCGAAAATTACAGGATCCCTTGCCATCGACCTCACCATATCTTCCGTCACCACCCCGGGAGCCGAGACTCCGACGAAAACGTCGGCGCCGCGCATTGCGTCCGCAAGAGTTCCGGCGATGTTGTCTTTATTCGTTATATTTGCCATCTCGAGCTTTACGGGATTGAGCCCTTCTCTGCCGCGCGATATCGCGCCGCTTCTGTCGCAGAGCACGACGTCGCCGAAGCCGTATCTCAGAAGGAGCTTCGCTATCGCGATACCCGCGGCTCCCGCCCCGTTTATCACCACGCGGCAGTCGGCCTTGTCCTTGCCGACCTTTTTCAGCGCGTTGATGAGTCCCGAGAGAACTACTACGGCGGTTCCGTGCTGATCGTCGTGGAACACGGGGATCTCAAGACGCTCCTTCAGCTTGCGCTCGATCTCGAAACAGCGCGGAGCCGAAATATCCTCAAGATTGATCCCGCCGAAGCTTCCTGCGATATTGGCAACCGTATCAACTATCGTATCTGCGTCCTTCGAGCGTATGCAGATCGGCACCGCGTCGACGTTGCCGAACGCCTTGAAAAGGAGGCACTTTCCCTCCATGACGGGCATCCCCGCCTCCGGCCCGATGTCGCCGAGACCGAGGACCGCCGTGCCGTCGGTCACGACCGCGACCGTATTCCAACGCCCGGTAAGCTCAAAGCTCTTCGAAATATCCTTCTGTATCTCAAGGCAGGGCTCCGCAACGCCCGGTGTATACAGAACGGACAAGTCGTGACGGTCATTCACCGGCGCTTTGGGCGCAGTCTCTATCTTTCCTCTCAGCCTGTAATGCTCGGCGAGCGATTCTTCCCGTATATCCATACTTTCTACCTTCTTATAAGTTGATATTTAATTTTATCACGTTCGGACTGTCTTGGCAAGTTTTTTCGATAAAAAAGCCCGCATCTTTTCGACGCGGGCGGCGATCATTTTACAAGATCGGTCAGATCCGAGAGAAGGGGTTCGAACTTTACGCCGTACCAGGGGCTCCCGTCTCCCGAAGTATACTTTATGCAGTGGAGCGTGAAGTCCGCCGCGACTTTTGCCGCGTCGTACGCGCTCATGCCGTGAGCGTACATCCCGGAGAACGCGGACGCGAAAACGTCTCCCGTTCCGTGACAGCCCTTCGGCATCTTTTCGTGTCTGTAATACCTGAACTCCCCGCGGTCGTAAACGGCGACGCCGGTAGTCTCGTCGTCATAGCTCACGCCTGTCAGTACGACCGTTTTCGCTCCGGCGGAAACGAGTTTATCTATGACGTCATGGACGTAACCCTCGTCGTACTTTTCCTTATATTCCACGCCGGTGAGATAGCACGCCTCCGTTATGTTCGGGAGGACCACGTCTGCGACAGAGGTCAGCCTTTTCATCTCCTCGACGTAAGCCAGATCGAATATGGAGTAGAGCTTGCCGTTGTCAGCCATGGCGGGATCGACGATGCGCGCGCCTCCTTCGACGAGGAGTTCCGAGAAGATCCTCAGAACGTAATCGATCTGTTCGGCGCTTCCGAGGTAACCGGTATAGACCGCGTCAAACCTTATGTTTTCGCGCTTCCAGTGATCGATTATCGCTGGCATGTCGCTCGACAGGTCGCGGAACGTAAATCCGGTGAACCCGCCCGTGTGGGTGGAGAGCACCGCGGAAGGAAGGACTGCCGTCTCGACTCCGCATGCGGAGAGGATCGGAAGCGCGACTGTCAGCGAGCACTGTCCGACGCACGAGATGTCCTGCACTGTGAGGATCCTTTTGTAGTTTGAATCTTTCATAATTACACCTTCTTCAAAATTATCAACGGGTATTGATTTATTACGCAAACTATTATATAATGATTTTGGATATAGGGAAATAACCAGTTTTGATATTTTTAATAATACCAGTTTCGGAGGTTGTATATGAAGTATACGACAGACCCGTCGGGCCGAGAGCCGCTCTATCTTCAATTGTACTATCAGATAAGAAACGACGTCGTCTCCGGAGCGCTCCCGCCGGGCGCCAAACTGCCCTCGAAAAGGACCGTTGCGGAGGAATGCGGCGTCAGCGTCATCACCGCCGAGCACGCCTATTATCTTCTCGCGGAAGAAGGATACATAGTTTCCCGCGAGAGAAGCGGGTTCTACGTCGCACGGAGCGGATCCGCGATCCCCTCTTACGGAGTGTCCCGGAGCCTCGAGTCGCGGCAAAACGCCAGAGTCGACACCGAGTTTCCTCTCTCCGCGTTCAAAAAACACATGAGAGCCGTGATATCGGATCACGGAGACGAGCTTCTCGTGCGCTCTCCGAACAGCGGATGTGCCGAACTGCGCGAAGCGATATCCGGTTATCTCGGGAGATTTCGCGGGCTGTCCGTGAAACCCGGACAGATCGTGATAGGCTCAGGCGCGGAATATCTCTATTCCCTTCTGATACAGCTCTTCGGAAGAGACAAGCTCTACGGGATAGAGGAGCCGTGTTACAAAAAGATCGAACAGGTCTACAATGCCAACGGGATAGAATTTGAAAAGCTCTCGCTCGGTGCGGACGGGATCACGACGGAGTCTCTTTGTGCGGCGCGCGCGAAGATCCTGCACATCACACCGTATCACAGCTTTCCGAGCGGAGTCAACGCCTCCCCCGCCAAAAGGGCGGAATACGTCGAGTGGGCAAAAAGATACGGCGCATACATAATCGAAGACGACTACGAATCGGAGTTCTCGACCCTCTCAAAACCCGTCGATACGATATGGTCGCTTGATCCCGACGGACGGGTGGTCTACCTCAACACCTTCACCAAAACGCTCACTCCGTCGATCAGAGTAGGCTATATGGTCATTCCCGAACCTCTGATAAAAGAATATGAAGAACGCCTCGGATTCTACTCCTGCACCGTCCCCGTATTCGACCAGCTCGTGCTCGCCTCCTTCATCGACAGCGGCGAGTTCGAGAGACATATAAATAAGATGAGAAGACACCTCAGAAATCAGATAAAACAATAACTAAAAGGAGAGCCGAACGTCATCGGCTCTCTTTTGTTATCTTAAATCGGAACGCAGGGCGTTCACAAAGCGCCGCCGGCGAGCTCTAATTTGAACTCGGGGTGAATAAAATATATTTAAAATTACTATTTTTTCTCTAACCCGAAATATCGATTAGATATTTTATACAAAAAAGCTCTTTACAAACGCGTAATTTTGTGATATATTATAATTCCAAAAATAAAGCAGGAGTGAGACTATGAAAAAGCTGTTAAAGATCATATCCGCATCCGTCTGTATCGTCTTGTTGATCGGCTCCGTATATATCGCTCCGATAAAGACGTACGCCGAGGACGGGACCGCAGGACCTGTTATTGAAAACGGGCTTGCATTACCGGTCGTTGAATTTTCAAATCCTCACGACTACAGTTACACAAACGCAGCAAGCGACATCGTAAGATTCGTTGTTTACGTCGAGACGGACTATGACACCGACCTCGATTCAAAGCCGGACCTTGTAAAAGCATACGTTCAGGTGCCCAGAGCCGCATTCTACGGAGAATACGACGCTCCGACCATCTATGAGGCCCGCCCGTACATCGCGGGAGGCGGCTCGACCGTCGCGGTAAACAACAACAGCATAAACGAAAACGATATGCGCATCATGCACCCGAAGAGGGTGCCCGTCAGATACGCCGACAACGAGGAGATCGAGAGCGGCGCAAGAGTTTCCGACTGGTATTACACGCTGGGCGGCGAGGAGTGTATGGGGAACTACAATACGTACGACTACTTCCTCGTGCGCGGCTTCGCGGTGGTACAGTGCGCGGGTCCCGGAACTTACGGTTCTGAAGGATTCGAAGTCTGCGGTACCGATATGGAAGTCGAGGCCTTCAAGGACGTCGTGGAATGGATCTGCGGCAACAGAGTCGCCTACACCGATCTGACAAGCAACGTCGCCGTCATGGCGGACTGGTCCAACGGCAAGGTCGGCATGACCGGGCGCTCCTACGCCGGAACGCTCTGCTATACCGTTGCGACCACGGGAGTCGAAGGGCTTGAAACGATAGTTCCTGTCGCAGGAATAAGCTCCTGGTACAAATACAGCAACTCACAGGGCATATCCCACTTCAATTATTACGACTACACCACGTATCTGATGGGCTACTGCGCGAGCGGATACTCAAATATGTCATCGACGAAAAAACAGCTTTACGGCGCTTACGCAGGATACTGTCAAAGAGCCCAGAATTCTCTGAAGGGCGACTTCGGAGATTACTGGGAAACGAGAGAATACACGAACTGCGATACGATAAAGGCGACTGCAATGATCGTCCACGGCCTCAACGACAACAACGTGCGCACCAGCCAGTTCGACCTGATGAGGGATTCGTTTCTTAAGTCCGGACGCACGGTCAAGACCGTGCTCCATCTGAACGGTCACGTAACTCCCGGAAGCAGCGACGACAACACGGAGATATACATCGGAGGCAGAACTTACAGCGAGCTTCTCAATCTCTGGTTCTGCCACTATCTGCTCGGCGTGAACAACGGAGCGGAAAAGCTGCCCGAGCTCTCCGTGCAGAGCAACACGGACGGAAGATTTTACGCATATACCGAATGGAAAACCGGTAATACCTTCACAATGTACCCACCGGACGGCAGCACGAAAAGCATTTCGACGATCGGCGCGGAGACCGCGACTGAAACCATCGTTTCAAGGCTAAACGGCAATTCGGGCTCGTGGTCCGACGTCTGGAAGGTAAGCGTACCGGACGGACTCACGATAAACGGTCCGGTCGAAGTCCATCTCAGAGTAAAGTCCGACACTTCAAACTCATACAATTATCCGCGCAAGATGAGCGCGATACTCGTCGACCAGTGCGACACCTCGTTCTACGCGTACAACCTGAACGGAAAAAAGCTTCCGTATTCGAACACGGGAGAGTACTCCGTACAGGTAGAAGGATATCTGAATTACAACATCGTGAACTGGGATCCGACAAAGGTGAACAGAAAAACCGTCGCGCTCGGTATGATGGATCTCGGAAATCCGGAAGCCGGATACGATCCGAGAACGGCGGCGACACGTTCAACACCGGTCCAAAAAGGTCAGTGGTACGACTACACGATCTATCTGCAGCCTAATTTCTACAGGGTAGCGCCGGGGCATAAGCTCGAGCTGTACGTCGTTCCCTTCTGCGAAGGGGCAAAAGTCGGAACGAGCTCGTCCTCCGCGTCGAGTTACAGCTTTACCGTCGACCATGCAAACAGCTATGTGAGCATCCCGGTAACGAACGAGGTACCGATCCCTCTTGAGGACTACGAAATAATACCCGACCCCTTGACGGGCGACGTGAACGGAGACAACGTGCTGAACATGATCGATCTTAAGATGTTCAAACAATTCCTCGCATCAGGAGAAGGGGAATATGACGTTTCTGCCGCCGACATCAACGGCGACGGCGCGGTCAATCTGAAGGATCTGAGAGAGCTGCGGCGTCTCGTCGCGTCCGCGTGAGACAAAAAACAAAATAAGGCGGAAGCATCTTCGCTTCCGCCTTTCTGTTTGCCTTTGTTATGCCTTAGGGCCCGCGTTTACTATGTTCTCGGGCATATCGGGATACTTTGCCGCGAAGTTGTCGCGGAACTTTGCCGCGAGGTTCTTTGCGGACTTCTCATACGCTTCCTTGTCCGTCCACACGTTTCTCGGATCGAGGATCTCGGAGGGAACGTTAGGACAGCTCTTCGGGATATTGACGTTGAAGATCGGGTCGCGCACGTACTCGACGTTATCGAGCTCTCCCGCCAACGCCGCGGATACCATGGCTCTCGTGTATGAGAGCTTCATTCTCGGTACCGTTCCGGCCGCTCCGCCGCACCATCCGGTGTTGACAAGGAATACGCTCGCACCCGTCTCCTTGAGCTTTTCTCCGAGCATCGTCGCGTAAACGGACGCGTTCAGCGGGAAGAAAGGCGCTCCGAAGAGAGTCGAGAACGTGGTCACAGGCTCCGTGATGCCGCGCTCCGTGCCGGCGAGCTTGCTCGTGTAACCCGAAACGAAGTGATACATCGCCATATCCTCGTCAAGCTTCGAGATGGGAGGAAGAACTCCGAACGCGTCTGCGGTGAGGAAAATGATCGTCTTAGGCTGACCGCCCACACCGGGGATAGCCGCGTTGGGGATGTAGTCTATCGGGTAGCCCGCTCTCGTGTTCTCCGTGAGAGTTCCGTCGCTGTAGTCGGGATGTCCCGCTTCGTCGACGATAACGTTCTCAAGGAGAGTGCCGAACTTGATCGCGTCGTATATCTGAGGCTCGCGCTCGCGCTCGAGGCCGATGCACTTCGCGTAACAGCCGCCCTCGATGTTGAACACGCCGTCCGGAGACCAGCCGTGCTCGTCGTCGCCGATGAGACGTCTTGCGGGGTCTGCGGAAAGAGTCGTCTTACCTGTGCCGGAAAGTCCGAAGAATACTGCGGAGTCGCCTGCGTCTCCGATATTTGCCGAGCAGTGCATCGAAAGGATACCCTTCTTCGGAAGAACGTAGTTCATAACGGAGAATACGCTCTTCTTGATCTCGCCCGCGTATCCGCTTCCCGCAATGATAACTTCATGGGTCTCATAGTTTATGATGATAGCGGCTTCGCTGTGAACGCCGTCGATCTCGGGAAC